>ERZ1023225.4-NODE-4-length-309264-cov-8.876216_pt1 | contig 309264 bp, 297 predicted proteins | sample MGYA00380450_ERZ1023225 | MGnify/ENA primary metagenome ERZ1023225 (study PRJEB33173, sample SAMEA4830413) | metagenome | study: EMG produced TPA metagenomics assembly of the PRJEB25223 data set... | reverse complement strand
TTATTAGACTACGCTGAAGCTGGTGACAACATTGGTGCATTATTACGTGGTGTTTCACGTGATGACATCCAACGTGGTCAAGTTTTAGCTGCTCCTGGTACTATTACACCACATACTAAATTCAAAGCGGACGTTTACGTTTTATCAAAAGATGAAGGTGGTCGTCATACACCATTCTTCACTAACTACCGCCCACAATTCTATTTCCGTACTACTGACGTAACAGGTGTTGTTACTTTACCAGAAGGTACTGAAATGGTTATGCCTGGCGATAACGTTGAAATGGACGTTGAATTAATTTCTCCAATCGCTATTGAAGACGGTACTCGTTTCTCAATCCGTGAAGGTGGACGTACTGTTGGATCAGGCGTTGTTACAGTAATCAACGAATAATATAGATTTCTATCTTTGATAGAATTATTAAAGCCTCCTTCGGGAGGCTTTTTTGTATGGAAAAGCGCAAGACCGTAATTTGAACCTTGTGCTTCGTTTATTATAAATAAAGGTATACATTTGCCTACACAAATGCATAAGACTTACTAATCCAGTTTCACTGAATAGTAAGCCTATAAAGTCATTTTATGACTAAGGTAAAAGAGGTACGCCTGAGCAAAAGCTCATGCATAAAAGCACCTAAGTCATTTTATGACTAAGGTAAGAGGTACGCCTGAGCAAAAGCTCATGCATAAAAGCACCTAAGTCATTTTATGACTAAGGTGCTTTAATAATTACTTTTTCGAGTTCTAATATTTTTAGGAATTCGCTTGTTGCGTATTTCATCGCTTTTTCATCAATGTTAAAACATGGGCTATGATGCGGATGAATAGTATCAATTTCAGGATTACCACATCCAGTTAAAAAGAATGCGCCTGGACGTACTTTTAAATAGTGTGAGAAGTCTTCACCAATCATCATTAAATCTGATTCATTGAATCTTAAGTTCATATCATTAGCGGCCTGTTTCACTACTTCATAGTTATCTTGATGGTTGTGTACAGGTAAATAACCTTTAATGTAGTCAAAGTTATACGTTATGTCATTAGATACGGCTAAACCTTTAAGCAATTTCTCCATTTTAGTCATAACATGAGTTTGAATTTCTGTATCAAATGTACGTACAGTCCCTTTGCAAAATGCAGAATCTGGAATAATATTATCCGCAGAACCTGCTTGGACCATACCAAAACTAATTACAGCTTGCTTTACAGGGTCTATAGTACGAGAAACAATTTTTTGTGCACTCATAATGAATTCTGCCATAATCACGACAGGGTCTATCGTTTCTTGTGGCTTAGCACCATGCCCACCTTTACCATGGATTGTAATGCTAAACTCATCAGGGGAAGCCATTAATGCACCAGGACGTGAATAAATCGTACCTGTAGGATATCCAGACCATAAATGATTGCCATATATCTTATCGACATCTTGTAAACAACCATCATCAATCATCTCTTGAGAGCCACCTGGCATAATTTCTTCGCCATATTGAAAGATTAATACCACATCACCATTTAAAGAGGTTAAGTGATTTTCAATAATTTCTGCAACACCTAATAAGATTGCAGTATGACCATCATGACCACATGCATGCATGACGCCAGGATTTTTAGATTTATAATCTACTTCTGTTAATTCATCTATAGGTAGTGCATCAAAATCTGCACGAAGCGCAACGGTAGGTCCATCACCATGACCTTTAAATGTAGCTACGACACCATTACGTCCTACAGGAGTACGAATTTCACATGATAATTGACTTAATTGGTTAAGTATAAAGTCACGTGTGTGGTATTCCTCAAATGATAATTCAGGATATTGATGGAGGTAACGTCGAATTTGTACCATTCTACTTTCTTTTTGTTGTGCTAGTTGAAACCAATCAAACAACTTCAACCCTTCTTCCTTAAACATTTTCCACTATTATACCACTTAATAATGTACAACTGTAGGTGCAATTGATAGTAGACAAATTATATTGTGGGAAACGCATTGTGGCATGCGTTTATAATACTTTCCACTTTTATTAAAATAGGTTATGATTGATTTGAAAACTAAGATAATTCAAAGGGGGACTTGCAGTGGTTCAGTCACTACATGGCTTTTTAGATGAAAATATTCAATATTTAAAAGATAATGGATTATATAATGAAATAGATACAATTGAAGGTGCCAATGGCCCTGAAATTTCTATTAACGGGAAAAATTATGTAAACTTATCTTCCAATAACTATTTAGGACTAGCAACAGATGAAGACTTAAAGCAAGCAGCAAAAGATGCAATCGATACACATGGTGTTGGTGCCGGTGCGGTACGTTCAATCAATGGTACCTTAGATGTGCATGATGAATTAGAACAAACACTTGCAGAGTTCAAAGGAACTGAAGCAGCTATTGCATATCAATCAGGATTCAATTGTAATATGGCAGCTATTTCAGCAGTTATGAACAAAAATGATGCTATTCTGTCAGATGAATTAAATCATGCTTCTATCATTGATGGTTGTCGTTTATCTAAAGCGAAGATTATTCGCGTCAACCACTCAGATATGGCAGATTTACGTGCTAAAGCGAAAGAAGCTGTAGAATCAGGTCAATATAATAAAGTAATGTATATCACTGATGGTGTGTTCAGTATGGATGGTGACGTAGCTAAGTTACCAGAAATCGTTGAAATTGCAGAAGAATTTGGTCTCATTACTTATGTCGATGATGCTCATGGTTCAGGCGTAATGGGTAAAGGAGCGGGAACAGTTAAGCATTTTGGATTACAAGATAAGATTGATTTCCAAATTGGTACGTTATCAAAAGCAATTGGTGTTGTTGGTGGATACGTAGCAGGTACTCAATCACTAATTGATTGGTTAAAAGCACAATCTAGACCATTTTTATTCTCAACATCATTAGCTCCTGGAGATACAAAAGCAATTACAGAAGCTGTGAAGAAGTTAATGGCATCTACCGAATTGCATGATAAACTTTGGGAAAATGGCAATTACTTAAAAGAAGGATTACAAAAATTAGGCTTCGATATCGGTAACTCAGAATCACCAATCACACCTGTAATTATCGGTGATGAGAAGGAAACACAAGCGTTTAGTAGTCGCTTGAAAGATGAAGGCGTATACGTGAAATCAATCGTCTTCCCAACGGTTCCTAAAGGTACTGGACGTGTACGTAATATGCCTACAGCAGTTCACACAAAAGAAATGTTAGATAAAGCTTTAGCTGCATTTGAAAAAGTTGGTAAAGAACTAGGCACAATTAAATAATAATCGATTAAGCCACGTATTGAAGATGTACTTGATTGAATTAATGGAAACGGGCAGGATTCTAGTTACAATACTAAGAATGCTGTCTCGTTTTATTTTAATATATAATGGCCAAACAAATATAACGATATAAGATTGAGTGGAACACCTGAGCAAAAGCTCATGAGTAAGCACCACTAACTAAATAAATTTAGCAGTGGTGCTTTATAGCAGTGGTGCTTTATAGAGGTGAAAATAATGGTGCACCTAATTATTATTAGAGGGAATTCTGGTAGTGGTAAATCAACAATAGCCAAACGTATACAACAGTATTTAGGAGAAGGTGTTATGCTAATAGGTCAAGATGAAATACGCAGACAGATGCTTAACGTTCGTGATCTACCTGGTAATTTAGCAATTAATTTAATAGAAGAAATCGTAACTTATGGTATTAATCATTGTGACTATGTCATATTAGAAGGCATTTTAAACAAACATAAGTATGGGACGATGCTTAATAGCTTTTTTGAAAAGTCTAACATCAATGTGCATGTATATTATTTTAATCTGTCATTTCAAGAAACAGTCCGTAGACATTATACTAAACAGCAGACAGACTTTGATGAAATAGCAATGTCTAAGTGGTTTGTCCCGAGAGATACGTTGAACATGCAAGGAGAAACATATATTACCGAATCAATGACTGAAGATTATATAATAAATATGATACTAAAAGATATAGATGTGTTATAAATCTATTTATTGTGATAATTGCATCTACTAAAGGGAATAAGGATAGAAATTTATATATGTTGGCATCATTTCGTTGTATTAATTAGTTTTGCAGATTATGATGCAGCTTAAAATAATATAGGCATGAACTGTGGAGGTCATGCCTAAAAGTAGTTAATTTAGTAAGCGGATTACCTGAGCAAAAGCTCATGTGTAAGCACCACTAACTAAATAAATTTAGCAGTGGTACTTTATAGCAGTGGTACTTTATAGCAGTGATTCTGTAGATGTTATTGTTGTTTAAATGGATTTGTTTTTGCTTTGTTTTTAGTATTCTCTCTGTTTTCTTTATTTTGCATAAAAGGAATTGCGAACCATAAAATATGGAGCATACTTGCTAAAATTACAAGTATAATTGGAATGAATATTTCCACGATACTAATATTAATAACAAAAGATGCTAGGATAAATGCTGTTATTGATGGTACAGCACAAACAACAACAACGGTTAATAAAACAAATTGAACCACTTGTGTAGCAATCGGACTATAAATATCCAGAATTAAAATGGCAATGTAAAATAGTGTGATAAACACAAGTAACAAAATAATCCACCCTGTTGCCATACCACCTTGTGATTTAATGTAATCTTGATAAGGTGGAAGTGTAGGTAAAATAAATAGAATCATCGCTGACAGCCATGACAAAATACCGAAAAACATAAAGAAAATTTTTGAAGTATCTGTTTTATTCATAATAACAACCTCCTAAGATATCAAATCTCTATTGTCTTATATAAAGTAAATATATGGCATGCTATGTTTAATAATGATTGCGCTTTCATTAATTTATATACCCTTTAAAGAAAGTTTTAACGCACAGTAAAAAGGTAATATATTAATAATACTGTATTAGATTCAATTTTTGATGATAAAGAAATAACTATAACTTCACCTATTTAAATGGTATGTTTATGTTAAAGAAACGTGTTATAAGGGGCTAGTTAATGGATAAAAATTTATGGTTGCATTTCACAACACAACGTCTTATCATTAGACCGTTGGAAGAAAATGATTATGAATCATGGTTACGAGGTTTTGTAAATAGAAAACCATCTCAATATAAACATGACAAGGGTCAATTAGATATGTCAGATGCCACCGAACCTTGGTTTGCAGCTATGGTAACTAGACATCAAAAGGCAATTAAATCGGATGATTTATATATCTTTGGCATTTTTGATAAGGCACATAATCATTTAGGTATGCTTAATATTAAAAACTTAAGTCGTGATCATTTTCAGTGGGCAGAGATTGGCTATTTCATTCATAACCAACATTGGCAGCAAGGGTATGCTTATGAAGCATTAACAGAATTGATTAAACAAAGCCGCGACACACTGAATTTTCATAGAGTTGAGGCCCATATCAATATCGATAACCCAAGGTCTGTGAATTTAATTGAAAAAGTAGGATTCCAATTTGAATGTGTCCGTAAGGGATTTATATTTGAAAATGGTCAATGGACAGACCATTACGTTTATTATTTAAATACACATGATGAAATATTAAAAACATAAACCAAGAAAGGAAGGAGTGTCAACATGGAGTTTAGAGAGTTAACAATGGGAGACGAAATGATGTATTGTGATTATATGAGAGAGTGGATTGATCACGATGAAAAAGTTGTACCTGAAATCACTAACATTACAAAGTATAATAACTTTGAAGATTTAGTACATGAATTAGCAGACAATAAATCACATGATGCATCAGTAGACAATACGACGTTATTTTTAATCGATGATGATGAAATTATCGGTGCGGCAAATATTCGCCATAATTTAAATGAACAACTTAAAACAGTTGGTGGCCATGTTGGCTATGGCATCCGAAAGAAACACCGTGGCAAAGGCTTTGGTAATAAATTATTGAAGAAATCTTTAGATTATTTATCAAGAATTGGTGTACAAGAAGCATTAATTACATGTGAGAAGGATAACGAAGCCTCAGCGGCCGTCATTAAACATAATGGTGGAGAAGAAATTGAATCTTCAACATTAGAAGATGGTACAGTGATACGTCGTTTCCAAATTGAAATCGCCTAATAATTACAGAGTATAAAACCTAATTTAAATTATGTAACTATAAGTTCACCGGCAAGAGTCTTATGACTTTTGTCGGTGTTTTTGTTGTTTTAACTGTCGAACATCAGATCCACGGTTTATTATGATTAAGAATATTTGTGTAAAATAACACTTTTATGTAAAAGATATTTAAAAATTTTATGAAAAAATAGAGGTTGATAAAAATATAATAAAAAAATAATTATTATTAATAACGCAGATTAAACAGAAAAACAAATGTATGTTTATAGTAAAATATATAGATTTTAATAAAGTGATACAGTATAATATAACCCAAATGACTTTTTCGTTAATTTTTTTATTATAAGAGTGAAATGTTCATAAGGGCGAAATAATAAATGAATGGAGGATGCGTTTATGAATATCAATATTTTGGGATTTAATATTTTTGCTAAAGGTGGAACTTCAAGAAGTAATATTAATTTGATTAAATCCTTTTTAAAGCAAGGATATACAGTTAATTACTTTAATAATTTAGACTTTGATCAAGATGCTATTACACGTTTGTTTATTCATGAAGCTATTGATAATGAAAATTTAAAGATATATAAATTTAGAGATATAAAGCTATTATCTAAATGTGATGTATTAATTATAACTAGAGAAGATTTATTCCATTACGCCAAAGATGTCAAAGTGATCAATAAATCAACTAAGGTCATTGGAGAAATACATGGACCAATGGAATATATAGATGATTCAATAGACCTTTGCTTAGAAGCAATAGATGGTGTGAGAGTTAGTACAGAAGGCATTAAACAGAGGTTTATTTGTAAATATAACTATAATTCAGTATTTAACAAATATGTTAATGCAGAACATATTAACATTAATAAAGAACCAATAAATACGAAAAGAAACCTTTTAATAAAAGCACGCTTTGAAGATGGTATCAAAGATATTTCATATGTAATCAAATTGGTGAATTATATTATTAAAAACACTGAAAGAGATGATATTCAACTTTATATTGTTGGTTATGGTCCATCAGAATCCTTATATAAGAACCTCGTAAATTATTACAACTTACAAGACAATATACATATAAATGAGAAAGAACCATTAAATTATATTTATATTTCCTCATCACCTTATGAAACATTAGGATATTCAATTTTAGAAACATTAGCTAGAGGAAATAGAGCGCTTATTTACCCAGGTAATGATGATGTACTTAGAGAAGTTTATGACAAATACGAGGGTATTCAATTTTTAGAAAAAAACCTTTCTAGAGACAGCAAACTATTACTTTCAATGTTAAATAATAAATATTCAAAAGAAAATAGACTGACAGATGTTGAAAATTTAAATATAGAATTTCTTGATAGTGAATACAGCAACCAATATTTAAAACAATTTAAAAAAGCATCTCAAAACAAACGTCCACTTGTTCCAACAAAATATAGAAAAAGAGTACGTCTTCAACCTAAAAATAAAATTGAAAAATTAGATAGTGGTAGAGTTTTATATAAAGATTTAAAAGAAAAGCCTTTTTTAAGTAAGGTGTTAAAAAATAATATTTTTTTCGAAGGGTTAAAAAAATATTATAATAATCGTAAAGAAAGACTTAGTAAGAAAATATTAGATGATATAGAACCAAAAGAGAGTAATGTATTTATTGAATCGTTCCATGGTAATAATTTTAGTGGGGATCCTAAATATATCGCACTCAGTATTCAAAAAAATTATCCACAAAAAAATATTTTTGTTAGTTCAGCTAATTCTTTAGTAGACATTGAAATTAGAAATTACGGTTTTAAACCTATACGTTTTGGAACTGAAGAATACAAAACTAAATTTAGGCAATGTAAGTATGTCTTTATGAATAGTAATTCGTGGGATAAAGTATATAAACATCCGGATCAAGTATTTGTTCAAACTTGGCATGGTTTCCCGTTGAAAAAAATGGTCAATGATTTAGGTGACGAAAAAGAACGTAAAGATCAATTAAAACAATTCAGACCACGTATGAAAAAGTGGGACTATTTATTAACATCTTCAAAAATGAATACGATGTTACTTGAATCGGCATTTAATTTAAAAGAAAATAAAAATCTGCAAATTTTAGACTACGGTGCTCCTCGAAATGAATATTTACTTAATCAAGTAACTAACGATGAACGTAAGAAATTACAAAGAAAATATTTATTTACGACGAACAAAGATAAGAAATATATTTTGTTCTGCCCAACATGGAGAAAAAAAGAAAGAGAGAATTTAACAAGTATTGATTTAGTGAAATTATTAGAGTATCTTCCTAAGGAATATGAAATCATTGTTAAATTACATCCAAACGAAGGCATGCTTAGAAGTAAATATAATAGTTTAGACGCTAGAATACATTGTTTTTATAATGAATTTGTAGATATTCAAGAATTATATATTCTTTGTGAAACGATGATTACTGATTATTCATCAACTATCTTTGATTTTGCACATTTAAATAAGCCTATTCTTTTATTACAAGAAGATGTAGAAATGTATCAGAAAGATATTGGCTTCTACTTTAATATTTTTGAATTAGGACACTTCCCAATCGTTTCTTTAGATGAAGAAAAACTCGCGCTGCAACTTAAAGGCATGCATTATATGGATTATTCAAAAATCGTGAACCGACTGATTTCAAAAGATAGTAAAGAAAGTTCGCAACAAATATTAAAGACTGTTTTTAAAGAAACTAATAGTAATGGGATGGATAAATAACATGAGTACAGAAATGATATATAGAATCAATGATCCAATTGACTTTAATAATGATAAAAGAATATTGATAGATACTGAAAGTAACTTAAATTATTTAGAAATGGTAAGAAAAAATCCTGAGCTTCATGAACAATACAAGACATTGTTAAAAAATGATTATATACTTTATTTTCATCAAGGGACTATTTCTAAATTCTATAAAAGAAAACATGTCAAAGAGTTATTTCAGAGAAAAGATTTGAAACAATTTCGTGATCTCTTCTATACTTTGGATGAACCAGAAGGTAGAAAAGTAAATGAAAATGTCCCTAAGAAATTGTTAGTTATTTTTACTTGTATGCCTAATCTACAAGAGTATGATAGTGCATTAATGCCTAAGCGTATGTTTCCTAAATTCTTTGATGGTATTGAAAGAAGTTTAGTGAAAAATGTTTATACGATGCGTATTATGGACTTGAATGTGTCTCACGGCTCTCATTATATTAGTACAACAAATTATCCAGAATACGAAGAAGATATTCAAGATGCGATTAGATATGCAGCGAGCAATTTAGGTATTGAAGATGAAAACGTGGTGCTATACGGTGGATCAAAAGGTGGAACCGGCGCGCTATATCATGGTGCAGCCTTAGACTTTAAGACAGTAGCGGTAGATCCAATCGTCAATATAGGTGGCAATTTAGCTCAAAATGATAGACGCTTTATGAAAGGATTAAGAAAGGAAGATTTAGTTCCTTCAATTGAGCAACATTTGAAGCAATCAAACGATGCAAAAAAATATGTGATTTGTTGCGATAATGTTAAATATTATTTTGATGAAACAAACCGTATTGATAATCAGTTAATTAATAAAATTAACTTAGATGACGATATGATTGTGAATCACCCAGACGTTTCACGCAACAGTGTACCAGAACAACTTATGCTATTAAATGGCCTATTATTAGGTAAATAAAAATTAATAAATTATATGAGAAATTGTAGAATTATTACAGTTTCTCTTTTTTATTAGCGTAATAATCTCTACTTAAATGTAAGCGCAAACACAAATAAAAGACTTCGCAAGTATTTTCACGTATAATTGTTTTAGTACTAGGTGTTAAAAATAAACTTAGAAATGAGGTTAATATATGTCGAAAGTTATTAAAGAAATACATAAAGCTTTTGAAAGTTTAGAGGATGGTATGACTGTTTTAGCAGGAGGATTTGGATTGTGTGGTATTCCAGAACATAGCATTGAAGCAATTCGCAACAAAAATACCAAGGGATTAACGGTAGTTAGTAATAATTGCGGTGTCGATGATTTTGGTTTAGGTCGTTTATTAGAGCATAAACAAATTGATAAAATGATTAGCTCTTACGTGGGGGAAAATAAAATTTTTGAACAGCAACTTATTAGTGGAGAACTAGATGTTGAATTAACGCCTCAAGGAACATTAGCAGAAAAATTACGTGCTGGTGGAGCAGGGATTCCTGCATTTTATACTAAAACTGGTGTTGGTACACGTATTGCTGAAGGTAAAGAAACACGTGAATTTGATGGAGCAACATATTTAATGGAACGTGCAATTAAAGGTGATTTTGGTATTGTAAAAGCACAAAAAGCAGATACCTTCGGAAATCTTGTCTTTGAAAAGACAGCTCGCAACTTTAACCCTCTATGTGCGATGGCAGCTGCAACAACTGTAGTTGAAGTAGAAGAGTTAGTTGAAGTAGGTGAAATTGATCCAGATGAGGTACACCTGTCTGGTGTCTATGTTGATTACATTTATTTAGGGTCTCATTTTGAAAAAAGAATTGAGAAACGTACGTTTAAGGAGGCTAACCATGGATAAGCAATTACAACGTAAAAAAATTATTCAGCGTGCAGCACAAGAAATTAAAAGTGATATGGTCATTAACTTAGGTATTGGAATGCCTACCTTAGTAGCAAACGAAATTAATGATCACGTAGAGAATGTTTATTTTCAATCAGAAAATGGATTGCTCGGTATTGGTCCGTATCCTACAGAGGCAGAAATTGACCCGGATTTAATTAACGCAGGTAAAGAGACTGTAACTGCTGCAAAAGGCGCATCTTATTTTGATAATGCAGAATCGTTTGCTATGATTCGCGGAGGTCATATTGACTTAGCCATTCTCGGTGGTATGGAAGTTTCAGAATCAGGAGACCTAGCGAATTATATGATTCCTGGAAAGCTAGTAAAAGGAATGGGTGGCGCAATGGATTTAGTCGTTGGTGCACAAAAGGTCGTGGTCATTATGGATCATATGAATAAACATGGAGAATCTAAGATTAAGTCTCAATGTGAACTACCACTGACGGGCGCAGGTGTGGTGAATACATTAATTACTGATTTAGCTGTATTTAAATTTGAGAATGGTATTATGAAACTTGTTGAATTGCAACCTGATACAACATTAGAGCAAGTAGAAGCTAGTACAGAGGCACATTTTGAAAATGAATTAAAGTAGGTGGCACAATTGGTAAAAGATAAAGTGACGATTATTACAGGTGCAGCTAGTGGTATAGGATTAGGCGTCGCCAAAGTATTTTTGGAAAATGAAGCCAAAGTAGTATTAGCTGATTTAAATCAAGATAAGCTCAATGAAGAAACAGACAAATTGAAAGCACAAGGCTATGACTGTATTGCTATACAAGTAGATGTTACAGACGAAACAGCTGTGAAATCAATGATTGAGCAAACTGTCTCTTATTATGGACGATTAGATATTTTGTTCAATAATGCTGGTTTACAACATGTTGAAAGTATTGAGTCTTTTCCTACAGATAAATTTAGGCAGATGATAGATATCATGTTAACAGGGAGCTTTATTGGAACTAAACATGCATTGCCTATTATGAAGCGACAAAAATTTGGTCGTATTTTAAATATGGCTTCTATTAATGGTGTGATAGGTTTTGCAGGGAAAGCCGCGTATAATAGTGCGAAACATGGGATTATCGGTTTAACAAAAGTATCGGCATTAGAAACAGCAACAGCAGGTATAACAGTCAATGCAATTTGTCCTGGCTATATTGATACACCCTTAGTACGTAATCAAATGGCAGATTTAGCAAAAGACAGAGGTGTAGAAGTAGAACAAGTGTTAGAAGAGGTATTATACCCATTAATCCCACAAAAACGTTTGTTAGATATTAAAGATATTGCAGATTATGCTTTATATTTATGTAGTGATAGTGGTAAAAGTGTAACAGGACAAGCGATTCTTATAGATGGAGGCTATACAGTACAATAATTTAACGTTAGAGCAATTTATTTTTAAATCCATGATAATTTCTAATTAAAATATGTTACGTTAAAGTTAACAGCGTAAAGTTTAATTGGAGGTAAGCGTTCGATGAAAAATTCAGAGGCAAATGATACAAGTTGGTTTACAATTATTTTTCCTATGGCTTGCGCTATTATGTCTGATTACATGGATAACCGTTTGTATAGAAATATAATCATTGCATTACTAATTTTAGTGTTTATTTATTCAGCTATTAAAAATTTGAAAATTACATTGTATGGTATAAAAACACAAGATAAAAATGTTCGTACTTGGATTGGCATAAGAACAGATTATTGGATTATTTTTATAAAAAATATGATTGCATTTTGTCTCATGCTTGGATTAGGCATGACTTTTTTACTTATTAAAGGTAAACAATTGTGGATAACGGTGCTTATTATTGCAGTAACATACACATTATTATTATTTTTCGAGCATTTCATTGAATCTAAAACTGACATATATGAAGAAAATCATACAGATTAGAGGTGGCTTATGCGTTATATAGATGCACAGGAACAGGAAGAATTGTTAGATATGAAAGAGATTATTGATGCAGTAGCAGAATCGTTAAAAGCATATTCTGAAGGTAAGACAAATACCCCACTGCGTTATTCATTACCTTTTAATGAAGAAAATCGCTATCTCGTTATGCCAGCACTTTCAGATGAGTTAAAGATTGTGGGTCTTAAGACTGTAACAGTAGCTCCTAATAACGCAAAAATTGGCAAGAACACCATTGTTGGCTCTGTGATTCTATCGGATTATGAAACAGGTGAGACGTTAGCTGTTTTAGAAGGCTCGTATTTAACTAAGATTAGGACAGGTGCCATTTCTGGTGTGGCTACGCAGTATCTTGCGCGAGAAAATGCGAAAACACTTTGTGTAATCGGTACGGGTGACCAAGCACAAGGGCTTATTGAAGCGGTGTTAGCTGTAAGAGATATTGAGCGCATACAATTTTATAATCGTACTTATGATAAAGCAGTAAACTTTTCTAAAAGGGTTCAACAAGACCATGAACATTTAAAGCTAGTTGTTTGTGATGATGTTGAAACAGCTATAGCAGGTTCAGATATTATCGTAACAGCGACTAATTCAAAAACCCCTGTGTTCAAACAACGCTTAGCACATGGGGTGCACGTAAATGCGGTTGGCTCATTTAAACCAGACATGCAAGAATTGCCATCTGAAGCGGTTGGAGATGCAGACAAAGTCGTTGTTGAAGCAGTAGAAGCTGCAATGGAGGAGACGGGAGACTTAATTAATCCAGTATCGGAAGGTATGTTTGCACAAGATTATTTATATGGTGAACTTGGACATATCGTTGCTTCAAAGTTAGAAGGGCGCGTGTCTGAAGATGAAATCACGATATTTAAATCTGTAGGTGTTGCCATTGTAGATATTGTGGTCGCAAATTACTTTTATCAAAAAGCGATAAAATCATAATTAAAGTTTAAAAAGTGAGTTAAGGCACATTGTTGTCTTAGCTCATTTTTAATATATTTAGTAGTTCACTTAATTACAATGTATCGTAAGCATCTGGGACATAAAGTTCTTGGACAAGCTGAAGCTGTTCAGCATTAGAAAGCGAGCCAACAATGTGAAGTATTGAAAAAATAAGCACTTTTATCTAACTAGAACATATAAAGAATTCAAAAATGATTGGTAAAGTGTAAAAAAATAATATCTTAAGCTTTAAAGAAACATAGTATATTATAGTTAATATTTTATATCTTTGAAGGAGGTTAAAGTGAAGCGGTTATTATTTCTTTTAATTTTAGTGATATTGCAACCTAATTATGTATTTGCTGAGTCGTCTATTGATGTAACAAGGGCACATGGTAATAACATGAGTGATTTTTATCAACCTAAAGGTAGTATTATAGCAGACAGTCAAACAGGTAGAATATTATGGGAAGAGCATATTGATAAAAGGTGGAGGCCTGCAAGCATGTCGAAACTAATGACGTTATCAATTGTGTTAGAAAGAATTCAAGATGGTACTTTATCCATGGATAAAGCGGTGACTGTAACTGCCGATGATGAGCGTTTTAGTCATCACCCGTTACTAAGCAATAATATCATGCATGAGGGAGCACAATATACTATAAAAGAACTGATTAATTTACTGATTGTACCTAGTTCGAATGTTGCAACACGCATGCTCATACAACAGGTGGAACCTGACACAAGTAAATTTGTAACAATGATGAATCAAAAAGCTAGAATGCTCAAGATGGAGCACACACATTTTACCAATCCATTTGGTGCTGAAAATCGTAGTGTCGGAAATGAATATTTACCACCAGGCAGTAACTTAGATGAAGATAATTCATCGACGCCACGAGATTTTGCCAAATTGGCTTTTTATTTAAAAAATACATATCCATATTTAACGTCTTTTACAAAACATATTACATACACTAGCAAACCAAATACACCCTATGAAGAACATTTCCATACGTATCATCATTCATTGGAAGGCGATGTTCATGAATATAAAGGGACAAACGGATTGAAGACTGGATCAAGTGATAAAGCAGCATATAATTATACTGCTACAATAGATAGAGGAAACTTTGGACTCGTACAAGTTGTTATGGGAGTAGGGCATTGGGACGTTGATGATTCAGAGTACAAACGACACGTTATCGGCAATGCGTTATTGGATAAGGTATATAATCAATTTGAATATAAAGAAGTTATGCCTAAAGGAAAGCAGTGTATCAATGGTAAATGGTATAACGTCGAAACACCTTTACGTGACGTAGTAGAAAAAGGACAACAAATTAAATTTGAAGTTAAAAACAACCAATTATTAGTTGCGGATACTAAGCGACAATATCTTACAAGTGATATGAAACAACCAAGTGTTACAGTGACACCACTTAAGCAAAATTATATCTATAGGGTAAGTCGATATGGATGGTATTTATTAATTGCAATGTGTTTAATCGTTATTTTATGTATAATTTCTAGAAATAGAAAAAACTCAGATGAAATGAAATAGCTATGTAAGTAATAAAATGATCCATCAAAATTTAAGAAACTCCTAGAGTTAAACTTTAGGAGTTTTTTAATGTTTAATTATTTAATTGGATTCATACCTTGTTTCCATGATGGATATATTAATTTCCCACCTTGGTCGTGAAATTTAGTATTATTAGCACCACGTTCATGGGATTCTGTAGGTTGAATATTGATTTCAGGGGTCACATTTAATAAGTCTGCATACCCTTGTGCCCATACATCACCTTTAACTGGTTCATCATCCACGATATTAATAAATACCTGACTTAAAGTTTAATGCTTGAATTGCCACTTCTACTGCATCATCAATATGAATAAATGAATGAATGTATACCATCAGTCATTGTGACAGTTCCTTCATTAAATAAGTTAAAAATCATACCGCCCTTACCATACCATGTACCTGGACCGTATAGTAATCCGTAGCGAAGTATAACATCATTTTCAAAACGTGAAGTTTCGCGTTCTAAACCTTCAACACCGTCAACTGTGATTTTACGATTGCCTGTGGCATTGTAATCAAGAGTCGTATTCTCTGTAGCTAACGTATTACCACCTTCATAAGTAAAAGCAATACTTTGAGATTGCATGTGTTTTACACCATTTTTCAAAGCGGCCTCGACAAGATTTTGAGTTCCTTCAATTCTAACCCTTGTATTGGCTGCCATATCTACATTTTTAAATCTGTAATCTCATTTAATAATATTTGGTTGATAATCGGCTATTGCAGATTCTACTGTATCATATTTTAAAATATCTCCAATGTATGCTTCAATACCATTATCAACGAGTTTTGCCTTTTCTTGTTGTGATGTCGTAAATCTATCAACTTGATATCCTTCTTCTAATAGTCTCTGTGTTAATTTAGTACCTATTAATCCTGTCGCTCCAGTAACAAATATGCTTGTCATAGTTACATCCTCCGATATGTGAATATTAATAATTAAATTACCAAATTAAAAATAAAGTAAACATAAGATGCTAATAAAACTCTAAAATAAAAAATGGAGTCTTAGTAAATTAAATGCACTTTTAAAGTTTAAATATAATAAATATAAAATATTTAAAAAAGATGTGGAAATATTCCGAAAAACTTATTAATATAATTAAAGAGTAACAATAAATTGTATGATAAAAATATGTAAAAATCAAAATTAATTATAATTAATTTTGATGCAATGAAGAGGAGTATATGAGTAATGAAAAAAATTATGACAATTTTTGGAACGCGACCTGAGGCAATTAAAATGGCGCCATTAGTAAAAGAATTGCAGAAATCTGATGGATTAGATCCTATAGTTGTTATCACTGCTCAGCATCGTGAAATGTTAGATGGTGTACTGAAAACATTTAATATTAAACCAGATTACGATTTAGACATAATGGAGAAAAATCAAACGCTTTCAAAAATTACATCTAAAGTAATTATAAAATTAGAAGAAGTAATAAAAAAAGAAAAGCCAGATATGATTTTAGTTCATGGCGATACTATGACAACTTTTGCTGGTGGGTTAGCGGCATTTTATAATCAAGTTGCAATAGGACATGTAGAAGCAGGTTTACGTACATGGAATAAATACTCTCCATTTCCCGAAGAAATGAATAGGCAAATGGTTGGAACAATGTCTGATTTGAATTTTGCACCGACAAATGTAGCAGCAAAAAATTTAAGAGATGAGAATAAAGAGGAAAATAAGATTGTTGTAACAGGCAATACAGCGATTGATGCAATGAAAACAACAATAAAAAATAATTATTATTCTGAAGTAACTGAGAAACATAGTGGGAAACGCGTTATTTTATTAACCTCGCATAGAAGAGAAAATATTGGAGAGCCAATGCATAATATTTTTAAAGCTGTAAAAAAAATTGCTGACGAATTTGAAGATGTAGTAGTGGTATATCCTATGCATAAAAACCCTAAGGTTCGAGAAATAGCTGATATTCACTTAGACAATCATGAAAGAATTGAATTGATAGAACCATTAGATGTATTTGATTTTCACAACTTTGCAAACCAATCATATTTCATTTTAACTGATTCAGGTGGAGTACAAGAAGAGGCACCATCATTAGGAAAACCTGTTTTAGTATTAAGGGATACTACAGAACGACCAGAAGGTGTAGAAGCAGGTACATTAAAAGTAATAGGCACTTCAACAGAGGTAGTTTATAACTCTACTAAAGATTTATTAGAAAATAAAGAACAATATGCAGAAATGAGTAAGGCTCGTAACCCTTACGGTGATGGATACGCATCTCAGAGAATTTGTGAAAATATAAAATATTATTTCGGTTTAATAGAGAATAAGCCAGAACCATTTGAATAAATATTTAATCATCATGTTTAGAGGGATGGTAGTTAAATGAATTTTGGGAGCTGTAAATATGGAAGTGAAAAAATATAGTAATTTATTTGATTTTGATGTACAAAATAACATGCTATTATATGTTGATCCAATAACAAAAGAAAACTATAGTTTAGATATTGCAAATATTAAAAGGGAGTTTATTTGTGATATGTCAGTTGGTGATAGATTGTTAGCAACTATCAATGAAAGTGTACTTATTTATGTGAAAGATAGAAAAGTTATGATTGAGAAACAAACTATTAGTGAACCAATTTTTGATATCACTGTACAAAACTTAAACAAAAGTAATATTAACTTAGATATTAAAAAAGGATATATTGCTGAAATCAAAATAGAAAATGAATTGTTATTCGAATTAGATAATTTTTTTGAGCATAATATTGATGAAAAAATTATTTCGAAGGAAATATTAAAAAATATAAACGCGATAAATGATAGACAAAGATATATAGGACTATCAAATATAGATTATAATAATATAAAAATTTTCATTACGTATGATCGATTTTTAAAAGAAATAAAACTAGTCAAATCACCATTTAACATTGAGTATATTAACTCAACGTTAAAAGTAGAATTAGTTAACTCTAATAATTTATCTATTGAAAACAGGGAAAATGGGAGTTTCCAAGTTATTAATATAAATAAAATTGGTATAACTCCATCAGCAGTTAAAGAAGTGAAACCTACTAGAGAATTGAAAAAAGAGCATATATTGGCATATTTTTCGTTTAAAAACAAAAGATACTTTATTTATAATCAACTAAATGGCATTCATATAATGAGATCTAACGCAAAACTTATGTCAAAATATAGATCGATGTTGATACCATTTTCAAGCAAGAGTGCATTTTATTTAATAGGTTTACATAAGCATAACGCATATAAAGCTAAACATGCATATGACACAATCTATTTACAAAATAAAAATAACAAGGTGGGGAAATTTTATCGCCCATTTAAAAAACTGAAAGTATTAAACCAATTGGTAATTGGTAAAATACCATTAAAGAGAATTAAAGAAGTTAATAGAATTCATAGTAATTTATTATGTGGTAGTGATGAATTCGTGTTGCATAATGTTAGTTTGAATTTATATTCTCCCCCAATGAAAACACATAAAACAATTCATTACAGTCATAATACTATGGTATTAAGAAATAATTTAGGTGGAAACTTAACACTAACAGCGATACCATTTTCCCCAGAATATAAAGTTATTAATAAATTTAAAATTGCTTTAGCTAAAATCTCTAGTAAGTTTAACAAAAACAAAAATATAAATCTTTTTTTTGAAAAGAAAAGTGAACGTGCTGAAGAATCATCAATAAGCGTTTTTGATGAAGCATTTAAAAATACTAAAAGTAAGGATAATTATTTTATTCTAGATAAAAAAGCACCTTATTTTAACAAATTAAAAAAAGAATATGGAAATCATTTAATTAAGAAATATAGTTATAAACATTTTAAAGCGATTTATACCTCTAAGTACTTTATATCTTCAGAGTTACCCAATCATTTAATTAACGATCGTTTATATATTGATTCTTTGAGAGAAAAAATAATGAAAACTCCTAGTGTTTTTTTACAACATGGAATAATGTTTGCTAAGCCTGTAGATAACCCAATGGCATATGGATTTCATAAACAATATAATAAATATAATAATATTAAAAATGTTATATCTTCAGATTTGGAAGCTGAACAATTCTACAAAATGGGATATAGTGACAGAGATTTAATAAAAACAGGTTTAGCGACTTTTGACACAGCTTTTTTAAATAATGATGCAGATAAAATATCATATATGCCAACATATAGATATTGGGAAGAAAGATTAATTTATTCAGGAGATATTACAAAAACGAGTTACTTTAAGTCAATAATGAAAGTAATAACAATATTTGAAAAAAATAATTTATTAGACAAATTACTCATAGTTCCACATAATAAATTCTCAGAGTTTATCTATGAAAATATGCCTGAGTATAGACAAATTATTGAATCAAACCCTAGTGTCGCTTTGAAAGTATCTAAAATTTTTATTACAGATTATTCGTCAGCTATATATGATTCAATTTTTAGAGGAGCTTATCCTATTTTCTATTGGGAAGAAAAAGATTATCTAATTGAGAATTATAAAGCGATACCACCAATAAATGAATTAAACGCACCCGGGCCAATAGCTAAAAATGCTGAAGATTTAATAGAATATGTAAAAACTGCAATAGAAAGAAATTATGAACTAGAGAAAAAGTATCGGGATAAATACTTATTAATTAATGAATTTTCCGATAGACAAAATACCAAACGAATAGTAAACGAATTAGTCAAAGAACAAATATTATAATTTAAAATTGCTTTAATGTGAATATAAACAGTTATTATATTTTGTATGGTAAATTATAGTTAGCTATTACGAAAAAATATATTTATTAACTCGTTTTAATTTTTTTAAATAAACATAGCTTTAGATGAAAATTAGTTAGCATTGCTGTTATTTATAATGGTCCCTTTATCTTTCATTTTACTTTTATAATGTATGAATATAGTATGATGCTTATAACAAATACGTAATTAAGTTAGGAAGTTTTAATATGAAATCAATATTGCTAATAGGACAGTCAAATATGGCAGGGCGAGGTTACTTGGAAGATGTTTCGCCTATTTTAGATGAGCGTATTATGGTTCTTAAAAATGGTAGGTGGCAAATGATGGATGAACCGATTCATAGTGATCGTTCTGTAGCTGGTGTTGGACCAGCTGCCTCATTTGCTAAGTTGTGGTTAGATGACCATCCTAATGAAACGATAGGCTTGATACCTTGTGCAGATGGTGGAACCTCTATAGATGATTGGAATCCAGAACATGTACTTGCTAGGCATGCTATTACTGAAGCACAATTTGCACAAGAAACCAGTGAAATAGTAGGCATATTATGGCATCAAGGTGAGAGTGATAGTTTAAATCAACATTACCAAACATATGCTTCAAAATTAAATGAACTTATTGATCATTTTAGAACAACGTTAAATGTGCCGGAAGTACCATTTGTGTTAGGTTTACTTCCAGATTTCTTAGGAAAGTCAGCATTTGGTCAAAGTGCTATAGAATATAAAGCAATTAATAAGGCGTTACAGCAAACGGCTGAAGAAAAAGACAATTGCTATTATGTTACAGCCGAAGGGTTAACTTCTAATTCAGACGCTATTCATATCAATGCAGTTTCTCAACGTCTCTTTGGTATGCGTTACTATCAAGCATTTTCAAAATATGAACACGTTATTCATCCATTACCAGCAGAAACACAAGCTGACACACTATTATATAAACAAGAACATACAAAAAACGAACAAATGTATATACTTGTTGCTCAGTTCTCCAAAAATGAAATTACTTATGAGAAGTTTATAGAAGGTATGGGAGAGTTACAGTAAAATCGAATTGCCCAGGAAATAACTTCTGTATTTCTATAATTTTATGAGACTGTAACAGCGTATAGGTAAAATTCTCTTATATTATGAGACGAGTTGTAAACTAATTTGAACTAAAATCACATAACAGAACCCCTTTAAGGCACACTTTTGCTAGTGTAGCGTTGAAGGGGTTTTTATTTTTATAGCTTTAGTCTAAGCGACCTTTAGTTATTTTTGTAAGACGCTCATTAACATCGAATATTTTGGCATTTACATAAGGTATGCCCATAGATTTGATACGTTGGCTATGCATATCTAAATACTGCCTTGCATTAGTTTTATTATCGAATGCATAAATACCTCCTGCTTCTTGTTCGGACTCATTTTCAGTCCAAATCTTCCATAAAAATCCTGGTTCCTGGTTGATGGATTCTGCTAAATCTTTAAATTGTTCAGCCATTTCATTACCAAATGGTCCATCTAAAGGAAAATCTACTTGTAAAATTGTTACCATTAAAAACATCCTTTCGAAATTAAGTAATTATAAGTACATCATAACTATAATTAGTAATGAAATGTACCAACAAAAGCTTAAGTATGTCGTATATTTCTTTAAAAATAGAACGTTTATAGTTAAAACAGTATAATTTTCGTTATTTTTTTAAAATAAAATCATTTTGATTTAAATTTACTTTTAAAGGGAAAATGGTTAAAACTATGTTAATAAGGAGGATAAATATGGATTATACATTGTTAGGTAATTCAGGGTTATCGGTGTCGAAATATGCTCTTGGTAGTATTCCGTTCGCAGGCACAAATGGTTTTGAAAATGCAGGTGGTATGTCTCAAGAGTTGACTGACTATGTGATAGATTATGCATTAAATCAAGGTATCAATCAATTCGATACGGCTAATTTATACGCTAAAGGTGATGCGGAAATTGCATTGGGTAAAGCGATTAGAGATAAACGTGAACAGATGGTTATCAGCAGTAAGACAGGCTTTCAATTAACAGATAATCCCAATGATGGTGGAGCAGGGAGAGTGAACATAGAGCGATCAATTGATGCTTCTTTAAAACGTTTGAATACAGATTATATTGACTTATATTATACTCATTTATGGGATGGCCAGACGCCTGTAGAAGAGACGATACAAGTGATGAATGATTTGATTAAAAAAGGTAAGATTCGTTATTGGGGCGTGTCTAATTATAGTGGTTGGGCATTAGCCAAGACACATACTTTAGCAGTAGCAAATCATATGGCACCTCCAATCGCTCAACAGATTTATTATACGCCTGAATCAAGAGAAGCAGAATATGAGTTATTACCTGCTGCCAAAGAATTAGGTATAGGTAATAGCATTTGGTCACCTTTAGGAGAAGGATTATTAACAGGTAAGATTAATAGACAACAGTCTGGTGAGTCCGGCACAAGACAAGGTGATGGTTGGGCAGAACCATATATCAAAGATAAAACGTTATTTTATAACCTCATAGATACCTTACAAGAAATTGCTGACCAACATCGTGTTTCAGTAGCTCAAGTCACACTTGCGTGGCTTAGAGAGCGCCCCAATGTCGATTCTCTAGTTTTAGCTGCTAGAACGAAAGAACAGCTACAAGATAATATTGCTTCATATAATTTAAAATTAACTAACCAAGAAACAGCTGCAATTACTGATTTAACTAACCCAGAGCCTATATATCCACTATGGCATCGTGCTATGAATTCTTATGATAAAGCATCAGAATCAGAAAAAGTTTATTTGGATGGTTATAATCAATTAATGTCTAATAAAGATACGCTATTGTAAGGATAGTGTTGTTAAAAATAATCAAAGTCAAAAAAGGAGTTATTCCAAGTTTGAGGAATAGCTCCTTTTTTGTCTTAAAAAATACCTATAATTGCATTTAATAGCAATACCATGATTAAACCACAAATACCGACAATCGACTGTACGATAGTAATAGTTTTAAATGTTTCACCCATGGACATACCAAAAGATTCTTTGACTAACCAGAACCCACCATGGTTCACATAATTGAAGAATAAGGAACCTGATCCAATTGAAATAGTTAATAATTCTTTATTTATACTAGCGTCTGCTTGAACAAGTGGTAAGATCAAGTTAGTTGCACCAACAATACCAACTGTTGCAGAACCTGTTGAAATGGATAATAGTGCAGCAACCACCCAACCCATGAGTAATGGAGATAATGAAAAGCTGTGTGCTAGGTGAACAATAGCAGTGCCTACCCCTGAATCTTCGAGGACTTGACCAAATGCGCCACCACCAGCAATGATGAGTATGATTCCTGCAATAGGTTTTAAGCTGCTACCTAAAGCATCTCGGATTTTTTGCGTATCTTGTTTGTTAAAATAACCAAGTACAATTATGGCATAGAGTACACCAATAAACATGGCTATGATCGGACTTCCTAAAAATTCAAAAATTTTATATTGTAATGTTTTTTCTCCAAAGAAGACCCCTGCAATTGCATGTAGTAACATCATGATGACAGGTACTAAAATAGTTGAAAAAGCTAAAATAGTTGGTACTGACTCCGCTTGTTCATCTTTATTATCATCTTCTGAAGTATATTGGTTTAACAAATCTTGATTTGGCTTTACAGATAACCTAGGTGTAATAAATTTTCCGTATAAAGGGCCGGCGATGATAATAGTTGGAATGGCACAGATAATACCAAATATCATTGTTAAACCTATGTTAGCATTAAACTGATTTACAGAAATAAGAGGACCTGGATGCGGTGGTACCATACCATGCATGGTTGCTAATGCTGCAATAACAGGTACGCCAATTGCAACATACGCAGACCCTTTAATTTTATTTTCGTCTTCCAATTTTTTAGCAATTGTAAAAATCAGTGGCAAAAGCATTATTAATCCGACTTCGAAAAACATTGGAATACCAATGATAAACGCAGCCAATGCCATCATCCAAGGTAATTTTTTATAAGTTGCATTGTGGAGTATAGATGAAGCAATTTTGTCACTTGCACCAGAGTCGGATAGTATCTTACCGAGCATTGCTCCTAGAGCAATAGTTACCCCAGTTTCTCCAAGTGTGGAACCGGCACCTGCTTCTATCGATTCGACAATTTTATCGATACCTAACCCCGAAGTGAATCCAACAAATATGGCTGTAAGTAGCAGCGCTAGTAGTGGATGGAATTTTAATTTAGAAGTGATTAAAAAAATCAGTAACATAATACTGATTACAGTTATAATCAATAGCTGATAATCTTGAGTTGTCAATGGATGTTTCCCCCTTTGAATATGACAAAATTAATTAACACCTCTGTTATATACATCAGACATTAAATGTTTTGGAATAAAATTAATTTCGATCATGAGAAACATTTTAAAACAAATCAAAAATAATTACAATAAACCGTTTTCATTATACTGGTAGAAATAGAAAATTAATTTATTAAATGTTTAATATTATCTTGCAATTAAAAATATTAGGTGTATGATGAAAGTGAATAATTACACTTTTGCAGATAGGTGCTATAAAAATGGAGGAGTGATTACATTCGTTATTTAGTCAGGTGATGAACAATAGTAGGATTAACGTGAGTTCTTTTTCTAGGCAATCTCTTGTGTATATAACGAGTAGCGATCAAAAACCAAAAGCAGAAGCAAAAGAACAAGCAAGTCAAACATGGGGAGTGATGAGGGTAGTGTTAATTTAAAATCTGAAATACCATGTTGGTACAAAAATGATGGATACACAACACATGATGTATCATTCCAGTAGATGACGATTTTGTATAGTCACTAAAATACGATGATGTCACAATCGATAGTTATAACAATTATCTTTAATGAACAAGATGAAGTTGTGTCAGTAAAATTTAATACAAAGCCTCATACAATTTCTAAATCTAAATTTAAAATGCACATCATAGTAATAACCGTTAGCTGAGGGAGAATCACCAGGTAATGTAGATAGTTTTGCTAGATTTGAGATAAATGAAAGTTGTTATAATATGTAGTTTGATAAACAAGGTTATCTTATCTATATCAAATAGAAATTCATTAGTTATGAAAGGTTGTTGTTTGGCAAAAAGGACATAAATTTAAAGGAGTGATTTATTATGCGTAAAATAGGGAAGATACTTTCAGCAACTGTCGTAGTTTCAACACTTGTCGTAGGTTCTTCAGCAGCATATATTACAACAAATAGTCCAAGTGCACAAGCAGCTGAGCAAGAGCAAAAATGGGGACATGGTGAAGGTGGTTCTAGCGGTGCAAATACTGAAAGTAAAGCAGAACTAAAAGCTGAAACGCCGTGGTATAACTACGAAGGTTACACAACATACGACCCGTCATTCACTCAAGATTATAACTTTGTACGAGCTTTAAAATATGACAATGTTTCAATTAACGGTTATAAAGTAGATACAGGTGCTAAGAAAGAGTTCGACCATGTTAAAAAAGTTTATGATACTTCTGTATCCTTTAATAGCGATAATGAAGTAGTTCAAATAACATTCTTCACAAAACCAGACTCAGTTTCTAAAGAAACTTTCAAAGATGCACACAACTCTAATGAAATTATTGAAGAAGGAAAATTAGGTAATAAAGATGGCACATTTGTAAAATATGAAACAAATGATGGTTTCTATACAGCTTTCTTTGACAAAAACGACAATTTAATGGAAATTACAATTGGTCAATAGAATAATTTAAAATCTTGAGTAGAGAGGCTGGGGCGAATTTAATTGTCTCAGCCTTAATCATTAACCCCACTTCTCTAAACAACTACTTTTAATTTATTAAGTTAGTAGTTCTTATGCAAAGGCGAAAGCATTTGTAATCAGTATGTTGAGTAAGTGTTATTTATGCATAAAATTTATTGCAGATAAAGTTTTTACACCGTCCAATTCTAATCATTTTGGTGTTGTGTGACGACGAAGATTTTTAAATGAAATTAGATTTCTTTATAGCGGATTTTGGTATGTTTGTAATATTGATTTTAATTAATTAACTTTACAGTTATAATTATAAAAAAGTTTAATAATAATATTTTAAACAATTAGGAGGATGATGTTTCTTATGAAAAAAATAATTCTAGCTACTTTGGTAAGTATGTTTACATTGATATTAGCATATTTAACGCATTATGATAGCGCATCTGCGAGTGAGCTTAAACATATCGAACAAGAGAATGATGTCACTATAGGTGTTTACGGTATGAATACGGATAATGGTAAAGTGTATAAACATAATGCAGATGAAAGATTTGCATTTGCCTCTACATATAAAGCGATTGCAAGTGGGATTTTACTTAACAATATGCCTAACGGTAAGCTTAATAAAAAGATAAAAATAAATGAACAAGATATTGTTGCGTATTCTCCAGTTACCGAAAAATATATAGGTAAAACAATGTCATTGAAAAGTTTAGTGCAGGCATCTATGCTCCAAAGTGATAACACTGCAAATAATAAGATTATAAATGAAATCGGTGGCATTGAAGGGTTTAATAATGAACTAAAAAGTCTAGGAGATTACATTTCAAAACCTCAAAGGTTAGAACCAGATTTAAATGATTACGATCCAACTAAAATTGCTGATACTACGACGCCAAGAGCAGCAGCAACAACCTTGCATAAATTGTTAGCTAGCAAACAAATGGATAAAGACAATCAAGCATTATTAAAACAAGTTATGATTGAAAATGAAACTGGTGATAGTCTGATTAAAGCTGGTGTACCTAAAGAGTATACTGTTGGAGATAAGAGTGGCCAAGCTTTAACTTATGGAACACGTAATGATTTAGCATTCATATATACTGACAAACATAGAAAGCCAATTATTTTAGCAGTTTATACGAAACAAGACCAAAAAAACGCGAAACCTGATGACAAAATCATCGCAGCAGCAGCGAAAGAAGCAATTAAAAAATTGAAGTGATAAATTTGTCATATCGAGGAACCAAATCAGTTGTTGATAATAATTAAACAGAGGGCCATAGAGGAGTTTAAAATGGAAATAAAGCAAATGAAGTATTTTGTGGAAGTTGTAAAAAATGGTGGTATGACACAGGCATCGGAACATCTTTATATCGCGCAATCTACAATTAGTAAGAATATCAAAAGTATTGAAGATGAATTTAATATTACTTTGTTCGATAGACGAAAAAAGCATATTATACTGACAGATATTGGTCAAATATTTTATGATAAGTGCGTTGAAGCTTTGGCTGTACTGGATGATTTGTCGCTAGAAATGGGGGACGTGACAAACTTAGAACGAGGGCATATTCGTGTTGGTATTTCTGCTATAATGAATGTCCGTTTATTTACAGAAAGCTTAAATGAATTTCATAATAAATACCCAAATGTAACGTATGAAGTGATAGAAGGTGGAGGAAAAGCGGTTGAGTCTTATTTGAACAGCGATGAGATTGACGTTGGTATTACTACGTTGCCTGTTGACGATGACATTTACCATGCAGTACCTTTATATAATGAAAAGTTATTACTAGTGGTCGATAAACATGCTGAGTTAGCGAAACAATCATCTGTGTATCTAGGGGATTTGAAGAGTGAAAAATTTATCATGTTCCATGATGATTATTACTTAAAAGACCAAATTATCGAAAGTTGTAGGAAAGTTGGATTTCATCCGAAAACAGTAGCAAAAATGTCTCAAATTACTTTTATTGAAAATATGATTCGAGATGGCATTGGTGTGAGTATTTTGCCTGAGAGTATTGTACGCATTTTGAATGATGACGTTGTTGGTATTGAAATTACGGGAGCTGATGCTGCATGGAATTTAGGTTTAATTTGGAAAAAAGATAGTTATATGAACCATGTGACACATGAATGGATTCAATTTTTAACAGATTACAAATAATTACACAATTGTACCAGCTCATTTTTATATTTAGTTAGCACCAAGTATTCCAAAGGGGAATGTTAAATATTCCAACTATGTATTTTAATCATGTTAATTACCATACTATAATAGAGTTGTAGAGGGTTATGAGTACTCGCTAATAAATCATTTATAATGATTTATAGATAAGTATTTCATAATGTATTTATTTTATCGTACACCTAAGATACAACAGCAGTTTAATAGAAAGCGCTTTATTAACTAGGATTCATTACTTATTATGTAAATAAAAAGCGCCTGAAATTATGTATAGCCTTGGTAATACGTTATTGCTACACAGAGTCGATGTAGCATAACCAAACTTGGTTGTTATTTGTAAGACTTAAACAGATGAATGATGTATTACCTGTGAGAATATAAACATAATAATTCGAAATGATAAATAAAACCAATGATAAATTAACTTTCTCCCAGTCATGAAGTTAAAAACACCCCATCCAACGCTATTGGTAAAGCATCATTTCGACACAGGACGCCCCACCATAGACGAAATAATGAACCTATCTATACCTTTTATTAACTGTATTTAACAAAACATATTGTTATACTGGCTGTTGTAAATCGATAAGATGACATACGCATCTATGAAGTCACTTATTAGATTTTAAAAACAATTACCAGACGAACCTATAATACATTGAACGAAATGAATATTTCGTTTCAAGTCATAAAAATGCATTAACCCTCTAGGTAAATATCTCTCAAACAATTTCGCCCAAGTCTACACTGTCCATGTAGTCTTGGGCGCTTTGTTTATAGTATATATCAAAATATTAATTAGTCTTCATCACTTGTCGTAGGATGTAAATGATATGCAGATTCTGTAGGTTCACCTTTGATGACTTGATCTAGAGTTGTGACAATTTGCTGTGCAATATCGGCAGTCGGTACACCTATAGCTTGCACTGGATAATCCAATTTTTTTATTTGTGGGATATTGTCATAAGAATAAATTATAGGTTGTTGATTTGAATCCATAGCATTAATCGTACCTACCGTAATATCATAGCTCCCGCAAATGACGCCCGGAGAGAGGGCTTCGTTATTTAAAAATTGTTTGACCGCAGCTTCAGCATCTATTGCGTTCAATCCGTTAGAATCGATAATTCGATAGTTAACATTGTTGTTTTCACAGTAATTTATGATGGCTTCTTTTTTAGCAATTTGTCGAGCATCTGTTGTATTGATGTCACCAATATAGTCTATTGTATCGACACCTTTAGCAATCAATCCTTTTATTGCTAGGACCATAGCTTCAGCGTGATTGACGTTAATGATAGGATAAGGAATTGTACGGTCAACACCATAAGCAACCACAGGTACGTTGTTATATATTTCTGGAGGTAGGTTAGAGTCGTCGCCTTCATCGAAGATTACAATACCATCACAGCCAAATTCAACAAATTTTTTTGAAGCAGCAGCGACATCATCGATTGACACAAACATGACATAACCTAATGATTTAATAGCCAAATTAATTTCTGTAATGAGATGTGTTACAGCAACACGATCTACAGATGGCCATATTAATCCTATTGTGCCACTTTTTTTAGAAACAAGTGCTCTTGCAGAATGATTTGGAATATAATTCATCTCAACAGCCTTTTGTTGAATCATTTGTTTTGTTTTTGGTTTAACCAATTGGGAATTTTTTAATGCTTTACTGACTGTGGAATAGCTGACACCACAGGCTTCGGCAACATCTTTTAAAGTCACAGCCATAAAACTTCTCCTTAAAATAGATTGATTTAAGATAGAATTAATTATACCATAGAGACAAGCGTTACAATATTTTTTTGGATATAAATAACAACGTTGTTATTTTGTAGCCAAATTATTTATAAAAAGGGGATGACAAGATGAATTCCATAGAAACAATGAAGGCAATTCAACAGGAACAACATATTGCAGTGATGCGTACTGATGATGCTGAATCATTTTTAGATATTGCGCATACAATCATAGATAAGGGGCTTAATGTTATTGAAGTAACATTAACAACACCGAATGGCATCGATATTATTGGTGAGTTATCAAAGAGAGAAGATGCGCTTATTGGTGCTGGTACAGTATTAGATAGCATTTCTGCACGTAATGCTATCTTAAATGGTGCTAAATTTATAGTAAGTCCATCTTTTGATAAAGAGACAGCGAAAATGGCTAATCTATATGATGTACCTTATATTCCTGGATGTATGACTGTTAAAGAAATGGTTGAATCTTTACGATACGGTTGTAAAGTATTGAAACTATTTCCTGCGACACAGTTTTCTCCAAAATCTATAAAAGATTTTAAAGGACCACTACCTCAAATTGAAATTGTTCCTACAGGAGGAGTTGGTAAAGATAATCATCAAGAATGGTTAAACGCAGGCAGCTTTGCAGTCGGTATCGGAAGTGAAATTACAAAAATTTATCAACAACAAGGTAAAGCAGGTTTAAAGGATTATGTAGCTGAATTAAAAAGCGAGGGATAATTTATGACGGTATTTGGATTTGGTGAAGTGTTACTACGCTATACTCCGCCTAATTATGAACAGCTTAAAGATACACACACATTTGACGTAAATGTCGGTGGCGCAGAATTGAATGCGCTCATCACATTAGCAGAATTTGGTCACAAAACAGAGATGTTAACGGTGTTACCACAACATGCACTGAGTCACATAGCATTACAAAAGATGTATCAAACTCGTGTAGGTACTGAATTCGTGAAACAACAACAAGGTAGAATAGGGACTTATTACATGGAAGAAAGTTTTGGTTATAGAAGCGGTAAAGTTATATATGATCGTGAGCATTCTACATTTGCACAACATGGAAACACAGTTGTCGACGGCTTAGTTACACAAAGTGGTGATTTCTTTATCTTCACAGGTATTACATTAGCGGTTAATAAGACTATTCGGGAGCAAATTGTATCAGTACTTACAGAATTAAAAGCACGAGGTACTAAAATTGTGTTTGATATTAATTTCCGTAGCAATTTATGGACAAAAGCAGAAGCATTACCGGTAATTCAATCTGTATTACCACTTGTAGATGTATTGTTCTTTGGTAAGAAAGACGCTACTCATTTGTTAGAGACGAACGACGAATATGATGATATTGAAACTTGTGCCAAGACAATACAGAAGCGATTTGATATAGATTTAATGGCTTCCAGTAATCGAGATATTGAACAAAGTACATTGCAAGGGATTGCATTAGCTGGTGAAAAATTCATAAGTGGTAAAGCATATGCATATACCGTACTTAACCGTATTGGAGCTGGTGATGCATTTATGGCTGGGTTTTTACATGGTCTAGCAAAGGAATGGCAATTAGATGCTGTAACTGATTTTGCTACAAAATGCTCAGTGATACAACATACGACAAATGAAGATGCATTAAATATAGAAGAAAGTGCAGTTCATAATCTGTCGTCGCACTTTGGTGAACTGAAACGTTAAGGTCTAAATTAAAAGGAGCGAAAAACATGAAAAAATTTTTAGCTCTGTTTGTAAGCGTATTCTTTTTAGCTGGCATGTTAGTTATTGTGCTATCAGATTCTAAAGTTAGCGCAGAAAGTAAGAAAAAAGAAATTATGTTAGCGCATAATCAGCCAACCGAACATCCAGTACACAAATCACTTGAGATCTTTAAAGATAGATTAGAAAAAGAATCCCATGGACAGATAAAAGTTAATATATATCCAAATGGACAATTAGGTAGTGAACGTGAAGCTATAGAAATGACACAAACAAACGCAATACAGATGACTAAGGTTTCAGCAGGAGCATTAGAAAGTTTTTCTCCAACGTACTCCTTGTTTAATATGCCTTATTTATTTGAGTCACAAGATAGTTATCGACATGTGATGCAAAAACAATCAGTACAAGATGCATTTTTCAAATCAACGGCTGATAAAGGATTTTTAGGTATTACTTATTACGATGCAGGCATGCGTAATCTCTATACAAAAGATAAAAAAGTTGAAACAAGCAAAGATTTAAAAGGGCTGAAAACTCGTGTGCAGCCTAGTAAAACAAGTGTCGATTTAATTAAATCACTTGGTGGTACGCCTACACCTATGGATTTTGGAGAGGTATACACTGCAATGCAATCAGGTGTAATTGATGCTGGAGAGAATAACGAAACAGCATTAACAAATAATAATCATGGTGAGGTGGCTAAACATTATTACTATACGGAGCATGCCATAGTTCCAGATATATTAATCATGAATAAAGAAACCTATGACAGTTTTTCTAAAGAACAACAACAGTGGTTGAAAGAAGCAGCGGCTTATTCAACTGACAAGCATGAAACGATTTGGGATAACGCGATTGAAGATAGTAAGAAAACAGCTAAAGAAAAAATGGGTGTGAAATTCCATGACGTAGATAAATCATCATTCAAATCGTCTTCAAAACCTTTACAAGATGAATTTAAAAAGAATCCCGATACTCAAGCGGATTATAAATTAATCGAAAAGGAGGAACAACGCTATGAAGAAAGCAAAGACGATCATTGATAAATTATTGCTAACTTTAGCTGGTATTGCACTTTTCGTAATGGTTATCCTGTCGATCTACCAAGTATTGACACGTTTTATCTTTAACAGTCCAAGTACTGTAAGTGAAGAAATAGTGAGGTTTTTATTAATTTGGTTTGGATTACTAAGTGCAAGTTATGTGTTCGGCATCAAACAGCATATAGCTATATTATTTATCCGTGAAAAGCTACCACAGAAAATACAAATAATAATGGAAAAAATTTCGGATATTATTTTAATTATTGTAGCACTGGTGCTTATGATATGGGGCGGTTATGAGGTGGTTAAACTGACATGGTTACAAATCGCACCTTCAACTGGTTTATCAATGGCTGTGATGTATAGCGCACTTCCTGTTTCTGGTTTGTTTATTATTTTTTATGCCATATATAACCTGTTAGATAAACAAGAATTAGCGACCGTCCAAGAGGCTAATAAGGAAGATGGAGGTGAGCATATATGACAATCATGGCAGGTTTAGTATTGTTTATAACTTTTTTCTTCTTCCTATTATTCGGTTTACCTATTGCATTAGCGATTATCTTGAGTTCGCTCATCACGTTGTTAATGATTTTACCATTTGATGTGACCATAGTGACGGCAGCGCAACGTATGGTTACAGGTATTGATGATTTTACGATGCTTGCTATACCATTATTTGTTTTGGCAGGTATCATAATGAACAATGGTGGCATCGCATTTAGGTTAGTTAACTTTGCAAAAGTGCTTGTAGGTCGTTTGCCTGGGTCATTAGCGCATACCAATATTGTTGGCAACATGTTGTTTGGTTCAATATCAGGATCAAGCGTAGCAGCCGCAGCAGCAATGGGGCGCATCATGGGGCCTATGGAAGAAAAACAAGGTTATAAAAAAGAATACTCGGCAGCAGCTAATATTGCCTCGGCACCATCAGGTTTATTGATTCCACCAAGTTCATTACTCATTGTTTATTCGCTTGTGAGTGGCGGTACATCGATTGCTGCATTATTTATAGCTGGTTATATACCAGGAATATTGTGGGGCATTGCCTGTATGATAGTAGCTTTTATTATGGCCAAAAAACAAGGATATAAAGTATCCGAAAGTATTGGTTGGAGAGATAAATTATTTTTAACATTAGATGCTTTGCCAAGTTTGTTATTAATTGTCGTTGTTATTGGCGGTATTGTTTCAGGCGTATTTACTGCGACTGAGGGTGCAGCTGTAGCTGTACTTTATTCGACCGTATTATCGCTTATTTATAAAAGTTTATCATTGAAACAAATTCCCAATGTGATAAAAGAGACTGCAGAGATAAGTGGGATGATATTGTTCTTAATTACTGCTTCTGCATTGTTCTCGCTTGTTATGAGTTATACAGGATTACCTGAAGCAATTTCAAATGGCATTATTTCTATGACTGATAATCCAATCATTTTATTACTATTAATTAATGTCATTTTACTGGCGATTGGCACGTTTATGGATATCACGCCAGCAGTATTAATATTTACGCCGATATTTTTACCAATTTCAGAAGTTTTAGGATTAGACCCAATTCATTTTGGGATTATTATCGCTTTTAACTTATGTATTGGTAACATCACACCACCAGTAGGTAGTGCATTATTTGTAGGTGCAAGTGTTGGCGGCGTACGTGTAGAAGCAGTATTTAAATATTTAGTACCCTATTTCATCGCATTAATTATCTTGATGTTATTTATAACATTTATCCCAGAACTTTCATTATTCCTTCCTAAATTATTAGGATTATAGAAAAGGAGCAAAATATTATGTCATTAATTACAGATGATTTTTTACTAAACAATAAAACAGCAGTGAAGTTATATGAAAAGGCAAAAGATTTACCTATTTATGATTTCCATTGTCATTTAGACCCTAAAGAAATTTATGAAAATAAAAATTATGAGAATATTACGCAGCTTTGGCTAGGAGGAGATCATTATAAATGGCGGTTAATGAGGGCTTACGGTATTGAAGAAGCATATATCACTGGTAATGCAGATGACTTTGATAAGTTCCAAGCATTTATGCATATGTTGCCGTATTCAATCGTTAATCCGATGTACCATTGGTGTGCACTTGAATTAAAACGTTATTTTAATGAGGATACTGATTTAGATAAAGTAAATATAAAAAAACTTTATAAATCATTAAACCGTAAATTAGCTAAGACATCACACACACCACAGAATTTAATAAAGCAAAGTAATGTGAAAGTTGTATGTACGACAGATGATCCATGTGACGATTTGAAATATCATCAATTATTAAATGAAGATAAAAAAGTAACATTCAAGGTGTGTCCTACATTTAGACCGGACAGCTATGTATTTTTGAGTAGTGCAACAGTGCAAGAAAAAATAACTAAATTAGATGAAGCGACTGATTGTGACATTAATAACTTAAATAATTATATCGAAGCATTGAAAGCACGTGTGCATTACTTTGATAGACAAGGTGCTAGAAGTTCGGATCAAAGTTTTGAAAAAACACCATTAATGACTGCGTCGTCTGAAGAAGCTCATGCGATATTTGAAACATTAGTAAGTGGTCAAAGTGTTTCAGAAACTGAACAATATGAATTAGCAGGCTATATTTTAACAGAAATTAGTAAAGTCTATCACGAATTGAATTGGGTCGTTCAATTCCACTTAGGTCCTACAAGAAATAATAATACAAATATGTATCACAAAGTAGGTCCAGACAGTGGTTTCGATAGTGTTGGAGAACAACTCAGTGCGAAGAGGTTAAATGCTATGTTAGACCATCTTGAGCAACACCAAGCACTTTCAGATACTATTATTTACCCTAATAATGGAAATGATCATTTAATGGTTCAAGCGACTGCAGGTAACTTTTCAAATAGTGCGCACAAAGTACAACTAGGTGCAGCATGGTGGTTTAATGATACGAAAGAAGGCATGGAACGCCACCTAGTAGATTATGCCAATGTTGGTTTATTGTCTAAATTTGTCGGCATGCTAACGGACTCTCGTAGTATGATTTCTTATACACGCCATGAGTATTTTAGAAGAATATTATGTAATTTCTTGGGAGAAAAGATTGAAAAAGGAGAAATTGCATTATCATCATCTACAATTGATCAAATGGTGAAAGATATTTGTTATAACAATGCAGTTAATTTATTCAAAATTGAAGGAGTTAAGGAGGAATAATTATGGAATTATCATTTCGTTGGTACGGGGAAGATGACCCCGTAACTTTAAAAAACATTAAACAAATTCCAGATATGAAACAAATTGTTACGGCGATTTACGATGTACCGGTTGGTGAAGTTTGGACTTTCGAAAGAATTTCTCAGTTAAAACAATCTATTGAAGCGGAAGGCTTAAAATTTGAAGTAGTAGAAAGTCTTCCCGTTAGTGAAAAAATTAAAATGGGGACGACAGAACGCGACGCCTTAATTGAAAATTATAAAACATCATTGAAAAATTTAGCGGCTAATGGCGTTAAAACAGTCACATATAATTTTATGCCTGTATTTGATTGGACCCGTTCACAGCTAGATTACGAACTTGATGATGGATCTAATACATTAATTTATAAACACGATCAGTTGAAAGACATCGACCCTTTAACAACAGATTTAAATTTACCGGGATGGGACGAAAGTTATTCAAGAGCAGAGATGAATCAACTTATTACAACGTATCGTGAAATGTCAGATGAACAATTGTGGGCAAACTTAAAATATTTCTTAGACGCAGTGTTACCAACTGCAATTGAGCACGATATTGATTTAGCGATTCATCCGGACGATCCACCTTGGTCAATTTTTGGTATTCCTCGTATTATCAAGAATAATGACAGTTATAGACAATTACTAGCAATTAATGATAGTAAACATAACGGTATCTGCTTCTGTACTGGATCTTTGGGGTCCTTAGCTGAGAATGATTTGCCAACTATGATTCGGGAATTTGGTGCGCATATTCATTTTGTGCATATGCGTAATGTAAAACGTTTAGATGAATTTTCATTCGTTGAAACAGGTCATTTATCTAAAAATGGATCTGTAGATATGAAAGCAGTTGTAGAAGCATTAAGAGATATAGAATATAAAGGCACAATCAGACCAGATCATGGGCGTATGATTTGGGGAGAAACAGGGAAAGCAGGTTATGGATTGTTCGATAGAGCATTAGGGGCAACATATATTAATGGTTTAATTGAAGGAGTGAGTAAATAATGACTGCACAATTTAAAGACATTAATGTCGTTATTACAGGAGCAACAGGCGTAATAGGTTCAACATTTGTGAAAGCACTTGTAGAAAAAGGTGCGAATGTAGGCATTCTAGGACGTTCCGAAGAGAAAATTGTGGACTTACAAAATGAAATTGATAAAGAAAGAACACAAACCGTCGCACTGGTAGCTAACGTATTAGATAAATCGTCGTTACAACAAGCCAAACAAACGTTTAATGATAAATTTGGAAAAATTTCAGTACTTATTAATGGTGCAGGTGGTAATAATCCAAATGCTACAACAAATGATGAAATGTATGATGAAGACGGTGACAAAACCTTCTTCGATTTAACTGAAGAAGGTGTAGATAAAGTGTTTAAGTTAAACTACACAGGTACGTTCTTACCATCACAAGTATTTGGTGAAGATGTGGTAGAAGTTGACACAGGAACGATTATTAACATATCATCTATGAATGCTTTTACACCATTAACGAAAATTCCAGCATATAGTGGTGCTAAAGCATCAGTGAGTAACTTTACACAGTGGTTAAGCACTTACTTTGCAGGTCGAATTCGTGTGAACGCAATTGCACCAGGTTTCTTTGAAACAAACCAAAATAAAGCATTGTTGCGTAATGAAGATGGCTCGTATTCTGAACGTGCTTCGAAAATTTTATCTCAAACACCAATGAATCGTTTTGGCGAACCTGAAGAAATCTTAGGTACACTTTACTGGTTAATGGATAACGATATGAGTGGATTTGTTACTGGTATAGTTGTACCAGTCGATGGTGGATTCTCATCATATTCTGGAGTTTAGCAAAGATTTGTAACTGGTCGAGGTATCAGTTAATTAGACAGGTCGCAGGAGAAAGTAACCAAATGACTGCATAGCTAACGTCTGTTTTAGTAAAAAACCAAAGGGGTTACGTTATGTTGTAAAGGTTTATATACTTAACCACATATTACGATTATTGCGCAAAATGACAAACTAAATATTGTAACCAATGTGTGATTGGTTAATTATTGTTGAGAGAGTGTGATACGAAATCGATGTAATCAAAATTGGTTTCTAATCCACTCTTATTTTTATTGTAAAAACATATAGCAGATTAGATTTAATAACCACAGAGAACAAGCATGAGATAACTATTTAATAAAAGGTTGAAATAATGGTAAGTAACAATCATTATTACAAAATGGATGTAGCTCAATTATGAAAAAGTATTGATAATAATTATCAATTAATCCATAATGAAAGACATATGCACATTTATAAATTATAGATTAGGTGGGATGTTGTGAAATCATTTTTGAAATATTATAAGCCATACAAAGGATTATTTTTTATAGATTTTGGTTCTGCCATAGTTGTCGGGTTATTAGAGTTAATATTTCCTCTCATAACGAGTATTTACATAGATCGCCTGTTACCAACGAATAATTGGAATCTTATTGTGATTTTTGGATTGGTATTACTAGGTATTTTTGCTATGGAATCAGTGCTTAAATTTGTTGTCACATACTGGGGCCATAAGTTAGGCACAAATATAGAGCGAGATATGCGTAATGATTTATATAGTCATATTCAAAAATTAAACTTTAAGTATTTTGATAATCAAAAATCTGGGAAATTAATAGGGCGACTAACCAATGATTTAATGGATATTGGAGAAGCAGCGCATCACGGGCCAGAAGATATATTTCTATCTATTATGACTTTAATCGGTGCGTTTGTAATTATGTTGACGATTGATGTGAAATTAGCGCTTATTACATTCTGTGTTGTACCGATTGTTTTTATATTAGCAATATATTTCAGTCAAAAAATGTCTCGAGCATTTAAAGGGCTATTTGCGAATGTGTCTCGTTTTAATGAATTGATAGCAGATAATGTTGGTGGTATTAGATTAGTTCAAGCATTTACTAATGAACGTCATGAACAACAAAAATTCAATGGTATAAATGACAATTTTAGAGCTACCAAATTAAAGGCATATAATTACATGTCATGGAATATTACGATTAGTCATATCGCCCAAAAATTAACACTGGTTATTGTGTTAATTGTAGGTAGTTATTTCGTATTACATGGGGATTTAAGTTACGGTGGTATCGTAGCATTTATTATGATTACGAATGTATTGTTTAAACCTTTAGAACAAATTAACATGATTATCGAATTATTTCCAAAAGCTATTGCAGGATTTAATAATTTTAGAGAAATTTTAGCATTAGATCCCGAAATACAAGATGACCCACATGCTACTAAGATGCCGACAAAGCCTCAAACTATTGAATATAAAGATGTGTCGTTTGGATATGGTGAGACACCCATTTTAAATCATATGAATTTAACAATTCATCAAGGTGAGAAGATCGCATTAGTTGGTCCCAGCGGTAGTGGCAAGACTACAATTAGTTCGCTATTACCACGTTTTTATGAAGTAGATGAAGGTGATATTTTAATAGATGGGCAAAGTATTCGCTCTATCCAATTAGCATCATTACGTTCAGAAATTGGAGTTGTGCAGCAAGATGTTTTCTTGTTCTCTGGCACATTAAGGGATAATATTGTTTACGGACATTTAGATGCTGATGAAACACAGATATGGGATGCTATCCGTAACGCGCAACTAGAAACATTTATAAAAGAGTTGCCGTTCGGACTTGATACACTCGTAGGAGAAAGAGGCACAAAATTATCTGGTGGACAAAAACAACGTATATCGATTGCGAGAATGTTTTTGAAAGACCCATCTATTATTATTTTAGATGAAGCAACAAGTGCACTAGATATTGAAACAGAAAATAAAATTCAAAAAGCGTTTAAGAAACTTTCAGAAGATCGAACATCTTTAATTATTGCGCACAGGTTATCAACGATTAAAGATGTTGATCGTATAATATTTATAAAAGATGGCCAAATATTGGAAGAGGGAAGTCATGAAACCCTTATGCAGCAGGATGGCCCATATAAACAACTTTACACATCACAATTTGCGGAAGTTGAGACTTTTTAACTTTAAAAGAGATAAATAAAAAGCGTGCATCAATAGGTTTAGTACCTAATGATGCACGCTTTATTGTTCGCGCAAATAGTAAATAGTGTTTATATATTGGGAGGGATGTTTAAAATGATTCAGATTGTGCGTTTACCGTAATGATTTTATTAAAATGATTGCGATAACTTTGCCAATCAACTTTTGAGTTAGTTTGGTCCGTTATCAATACATCGATTGTGTCATTAGGACAAACGTGATAAAGAGATACTTTGTCAAATTTAGAACTGTCGGTAAGTACATAAATTTCTTTGGCTTGTTTAACCATTTGTATTTTTGTAGAAGCAAGTGTGTCATTAAAGTGTGTAACGCCTTTTTCTAAATCAATAGCAGGTGTTGCGAGAAATAATTTAGAAGGGTTAAATTGTTTAAGCGCTTCGTTTGTCATCATACCATTCAATAAGTAATTATCTTTATATAAGGTACCACCAGTAACGATGACTTGGTTAGATGTTGATTTTAAAATAGAAGCAATATGGATATCATTAGTAATAATTGTTAAATTGCTTTTTTGTGCAAGTGCACGCGCAAAATGTAATGTCGTCGACCCAGAATCAATGAACAATGTGTCGTTTGCCTCAATAAATTCAGCAGCTTTTTGACCTATAGCTACTTTCTCATAATAATAACTTGTTTCACGGTCATCAAAGTTTAATTCATCCCAAACCTCTGTGTCATTTAATACGACCCCACCATGTGTCCGCTTGATGTGGTTATACTGTTCTAATTTATTTAAGTCACGGCGAATTGTTGCTTCATGTACATCGAATTCTTTAGCTAACGTGTGTATCGTAGCTTTTTTATTAGCTTTCAAAAATGTAATAATATGTTGTTCTCTTTCTGCTGGTAACATCGACGACAACCTCCTAAAATTATTGTTTGGCTATTGCTAATTATGCGGGATATTCACCATTTTGCATATGTTTTGGTATTTTAATAAAATAAGTCAGGAATGTACTGATAAAGTATAAAATGGCAAGGACCCAAATCACACCGATTGCGTCTATACTACCGATGAATAGATAAACAATCATTGGACCGACAAATACAGGTAAACCAGCACCTAAGTTAAGCACGGATAAAGCTGCGCCCTTATCTTTTTTAACAAGGGAAGGTACCAATGCAGATAGTGGTACATATGCTGCAATAAATGCACCCCAACAGAAACCAACAATTGTTAATAAAGCTAAATTGCCATCTGTCCAAATAGGGACATAACCCATCAATAGTACCGAAATACCACTTCCAATGCCACCGAAATACATTACAGTATTACGCCAACCAATCTTATCCCCAACAACACCGAAGATTAGGTTAAACAAGATATTACCAACAAAAATAGTGGACCATACCGCTAGCCATTTAGAGGTCGGGATACCAAAAGATGATAAATAAATAGGTAAGAAAACTGGAAAGGCGAATTGTGCTGTCGTATTAATTACACGAACAATGCCACCTAATAACACTTTTGGTTCTTCGGCAACAATAGTTACACCTTTAAATACTTCTTTGAGTTTTTCTAAAGCGCTACCTTGGCTTGAAGGTAGTGTGTCTTTATTTAATATTATAGTAAAGAAGCCACCTAGAACAACCCATATTAATGAGCTCCATAATGTATTGATATGCCCTAAATATTCGATGGCCCAAATAGAATAGAGAGCACCAAGAACGTTTAAACCACCTGTGAAGACAAACCAGAACCATCCCACAGCTGCGCCGAGTGTCTTTTGTTCTGAACGATACGATATCCATACTAAGAATGAATAAGCAAATAAGGGATAGCCCAAACCTCTTAATGCATATGCTGGCAACATGAGTGATAAGTTTTGAGAAGGAATTGCAAAGCCAACAAAGAAAATTGTTCCGATAATATAAAAGATTAGGCCTAATAACATAGTACGTTTACCTCCAAGTGCTTCAGCAAATACACCACTGAGCCAACTTGCTATAGCAACTGTTACACCGTATGCAGAGAAGAGTAAACTTGTTTCTTGCACAGAGAAACCATGTCCGTGTAGCCAAGGGCTTAGCCAACCAATCTCTAAGCCATCACCCATCATAAAGACGATGATACCAATATAGCCCCAAATAATTTGTCGAGGCATACCTAGAATAGAATTTGAATTATTCATTTATAAACCACCTTTTTAGTCATTTTTCCAATGATATTCTAAATAAGTTTTCTTCCATCCTTTGTTAGCTGTTGTATCATCTAATGCTACTTTTAAATCATTAGTGTTATAAATATGATAATAAGTGTCAGGAATTAACTGTCTTAATGCTTTCTGGTATTGCTTGTTGCTGAACGCATTGATAAGCTGTTCGAATTCGCGTTTTGTACTACGAGAACTCCCAGAAAATGTTAGCCCCTTTTCAAGTACATCACGCGTATTGATACCGACACGCTCCTCAGTGACACCCATTAATACAATATGACCTTGTCTATCAATTAGGTCGATGGCTTGGTTAATAGCAGATTCAGAGAATTTGCCTCCAGCACATTCAAAGACAGTATGTACACCACGATGTTGTTTGAAATCATAGTCAAAGACTAAATGCGTCGTTGCAAAACTTTCGAAAGCAGCTAATTTTTCTTCGATGGCTCCAAATACTAACAATTGTTCTTTTTCAATACCGTAAATATAATGTAATGCCGTAGCTGCTAAGTAACCAACAGGACCATCACCGAATATGGCAACTTGAGGAGAGTTATCTGTAGTGATATGTTCAAGTTGGTTGATAGGGAATAGCGAAACAGAACATAGCTCTGCTAACAAAGCAACGTCTTCATCTAAAGAATCAGGTACTTTAACTACATTATCTCCAGGTACAACCAGTTGATCTTGGCATATACCATCAAAGCCGCTTCCCATAAATAAAGCATGCTCATCATAGTTGTCTTGATAAGGAGAAGGTGCAAAAGTTTGTTTACGTAGGTAAGAAGGAATATTTGGAACAATGACAACCTTGTCACCTTGGATGAAATCTGGATGTTTGGAATCTTTAACGATGCCAATTCCTTCATGAAACAGTGCCATAGGTAATTTTTTTGCGAGTGCTTCAGGACGACGATTACCTGTGTAATAGCGTAAATCTGCATGACAGACACTTGCTTTAGTTGGTCTAATAATAAGATCTCTATCGTCGTAGTCATGAACAAGTGTAGCTTTTTCGAATTGACCAGGTTCAGTTAATCGGAAGACATTCGATTGAATTTTCATATTTGCACATCTCCTTGATATTATTTGTTCATATATGTTTATATCGACAATAGTAAACGCATACATGCGGATTTGTCAAACTCATTTTGTTCTGTTTTGCAGTTATTTGTTGTTTTGTGATTTTTTGTGTTGATTTTTAGTTTAAACTTAATTATGATTTAAGAAAGCGTTTTCTTAAAGAAAGGTGAATGGGGGCTTATACAATGACATACAGCATAGGCATTGATTTTGGTACTGGTTCAGGTAGAGTATTTTTGATTAATACCGAAAATGGAAAAATTGAAGAACAATATATAAAAAACTATACACATGGCACCATAGAAGGTGAGTTGGGTGGAGAGAAACTACCTCAAAGCTTTGCGCTCCAAAATGCCAATGATTATATGGACATCATTGAGACAGGCATTCCAGCCATTATAGAAAGAACCAATATTTCAGTGTCTGAAATCGTAGGCATCGGCATTGATTTTACATCTTCAACAGTTATATTTGTAGATGAACAAATGGAACCCATACACAACAGACCAGGTTTTCAAGATAATCCACATGCTTATGTAAAGTTGTGGAAACACCATGGCGCACAAGATGAAGCAGATTTATTATTTAAGACGGCATTAGAAGCTAAAAATAGATGGTTAGGGTATTATGGATTTAATGTTAGTAGTGAATGGATGATTCCTAAAATCATGGAAGTTAACAATAAAGCACCTGAAGTTATGGACGTTACAGCAAATATTATGGAAGCGGGCGACTGGATTGTAAATCGTTTGACTGGTCAAAATGTAAGGTCTAATTGTGGCTTGGGCTTCAAATCATTTTGGGAAGCAGAGACAGGTTTTCATTATGATTTATTTGATAAAGTAGATTCAAATTTATCAGATATTGTACGTACAAAAGTTGATGCACCGGTAGTCAGTATAGGTGATAGCGTAGGTACTTTATGCATGAAGATGGCAGAAAAATTAGGTTTGTCACCAGATACACAAGTCAGTCCGTTTATCATCGATGCACACGCAAGTTTATTAGGTATTGGTTCAGAGAAAGATAAAGAAATGACAATGGTTATGGGTACTAGCACATGTCATTTAATGCTTAATAAAGAACAACATAAAGTTCCCGGAATTTCTGGATCAGTTAAAGGAGCCATCATTCCAGATTTATATGCTTATGAAGCGGGTCAAACGGCAGTAGGTGATTTGTTTGAATATGTCGCGAAGCAAGCTCCTTATGATTATGTTAAAACAGCAGAATCACGCGGAATTTCTATATTTGATTTACTTAATGAAAAAGCTGCTCAACTTTATCCCGGTGAAAGTGGTCTTATCGCTTTAGATTGGCATAACGGTAATCGTAGTGTATTAAGTGATAGTAATTTAAAAGGTAGTCTCTTTGGAATGAGTTTACAGACAAAACATGAGGAAATCTATCGTGCATATTTGGAGGCAACTGCCTTTGGTGCGAAAATGATTATGCAACAATATCAAGGATGGCAAATGGAAGTTGAGCATGTATTTGCTTGTGGAGGTATTCCTAAAAAGAATGGTTTACTGATGGAAATTTATGCCAATATATTAAATAAGAAGATTACTGTCATTGATAGTGAATATGCGCCAGCCATTGGTGCAGCCATCTTAGGTTCTATTTGTGGTGGTGCGCATCCTGATTTCAATTCTGCTATAGAAGCGATGAAAGAACCAGTACTTTATCAAGTAGAACCAGATCCTCAACAGGTACGTATTTATAAAAAATTATTCAGCGCTTACAAAGAATTGCACGATTTACATGGTTACAAAAAAGCACGTATTATGCGTAATGTTAGTGCATTGATGTGAATTTACAGTATTAATACAATTTGAAATGCTAGGTATTTGTGGTTTATAGGTGTAAAAAGAGGAAATGATATAGTAACTAATGATACTAAGGGGATGACTGTTGTGGAATGGGAAATCGTAAATTTAGATATAGAATTTAAAGTGAACGCTTCGGTTGAAAAAGTGTTTGAGGCATGGACAGAACCAAAGATTTTCAAGCAATGGTTATATACTTCTAAGAAAACAAATAAAATCGCACAGAACCAGTTTGAAATTAATGGTGAGTGGGAGATAGTTGATGAAAGAGAAGGTAAAACATATAAAGCGACAGGTACATATATGGATATTGTAAAACCATATAAATTGATGTACTCATTTAAAATGCCTCAATTTAGTGATTTAGAAGATATCATAACCATTGAGTTTATAGACTTAGAAAATGAAACACAAGTTAAATTTAATCAAGGTTTAAAAGTACCTTTAAACGACACAATGAACAAGCAATCATACGAACAATTAAAGGAAGATACTAAAAAGCAATCAGAAGAAGGATATAATAAAATGTTTGAACAACTAAAGCAAATACTAGCTTAATAACAGATGTGAAATCATTATATAGTATGATCATATGAATATAAGCCCCTCATTACATAATAAAGGTAATGAGGGGTTTACTATGTAATTTAGTTAGCTATTTTATGTAATACGAGGTACTTTTTTATCATGTTCCTAATAAGGTTAAAGCGTAGTTGTCAGCGATAGAGAAACAACATTGTTTATATAAGTAAAGATTACATATCTAGGTTGATTTGAAGTTGAAGCGCTATTTTACGCTATTATTTATGCACGTGGGAAAATAGAAAAGTTCTAATTTACGCTATAAAAACAAAAAACTACTAATCTTCCGTGAATACAGTTGATTAGTAGCTTGAAAAGTTATATTTAGAAGTTGTACAGAGAATGTAAGACGATGATACTTGATTATAAAAGGTTAAGACATAAAAGTACTAATAGCATCTATTAAACTATAAATACCTAAAAAGCTTACGACTAAAACCACTATTCCTCCGATAATATTAAGCCAAATGGTATTCGTAAAGTGACCCATTAAGTTCTTCTTATTAATAATAATAAAAATTAAAATGGCCACAATAGGTAAAATGATACCATTTAAGGCTTGAGCAATGAGTAATACTTGAAGCGGTTCAAAGCCTAAGGCCGAAGTGATAATACCTATAATGATAATAATAGTAAATACTGCCTTATACTTTTTACTCTTCATACCACCTTGCCATCCGAGTAGGCTGCTAATAGTAGCGGCAGCACCTGTGGGTGAAGCAATAGCTGACGATAGACCTGCAGCAAACAAACCAACACTGATTGCGATTGGAGCCGCATCACCTAACACGGGTTCTAGTGGTCCTGCGAGTTGTATCACACTTGTGACCTCTTTACCTTGGATTAAAGTGGCTGCAGAGATTAATATCGCTGCGGATATAATACCACCAACTGAGATGGAGATGACTGTATCCCAACGTGCAAATTTTAATTCTTTTATGTGACCAAATCGTTCATGGACTGCAGTGGAATGGATGAAGAAGTTGTAAGGCACAACGGTTGTACCAATAAGTGCAATGACCGTGAGGATTGAACCATTTGGTATTGTAGGTACAAAGATACCTTTTAAGATACCTATAACATCTGGCTTAATAACAATCATAGTAGTAATAAATATCATACCCATAATAACCATGAGTAGGATCATTATTTTTTCTAAAAAACGATAATTACCAAATAAGCCGATGAGTAAGATAATGACACCGATTACGGGTGCTACCCAATGTTCAGGCAAATTTAATAAATAGGAAGCACCAAGTGAGGTGCCAATCAAGTCACCACTGATATATGCTGCACAACCAATGGTTACAGCAATTAAAGTGAACCAAACTATAATCAACTTGCCAAGTTTATTTTTAAATAAGTCTTGGATGGCCTCACCCAAGCCCTCACGGGTGACAAGTGATAACCGAATAATCATTTCTTGCAGTACAATTGTAGCGATGATGGAAAATACTACCGCCCAAAGTAAACTATAGCCAAATCCTGCGCCACCTTGAGTCATGGTCGTCACAGTGCCTGGACCAATGAAAGAGGCTGTAATAATCATTCCTGGACCAAGTGAACGTAAAATTTTCTTAGCACTTTTTAACAATTAAACCACTCCTCAAATTATTTTGATTGATTTAAATAAGCGACGTGGCCAGCAAGCACATATAGTACTGCTGTAGAGACAAAGTGAGCTGAGTTTTGGTTGGCATCCATCATTGGATATACTTCTACATAATCCATGCCACAAAGACCTAATTTACCAAATTCATGAATCATTGTTAATAATTCATAAGAGGTAATGCCGTTACCATCTACGGGTCCTCCTGGATTAAAGGCAAAATCCAATACATCACTGCAAATTGTTAAATACACAACATCAACATCTTGACTTGCTTGTTCATAAATGTCATGTGCATACTTTTTTAAATCTTGAGCTTCACGAATATCATTAATTGTTAAAGTAACAGCCCCTGCTTGTTGAGCATAACGACCTGTAGCAGGTTGATTTCGAGGACCGTGAATACCTGTGTGAATAATACTTTCATTTCGTATGCCATCGGTATTATAAAGGTGCATGAAAGGTGTATTACGCGCATAAGGCTCACCTTCATAGTCCGGCATATTATCGTAATGGGCATCTAAATGTATGATGCCTACTTTCTTACCAGTTTCTGTTAAAGATTTAAGGATAGGATATGTAACACCGTGTTCACCGCCAAACCCTACTAAGAACTTTCCACTTTCCCAAAGTGGTTTAGTGAAATTAGCAATATTATCATAGCTTTGTTTGTTGTCGTGTGCTACAAATGGAACATCGCCCACATCTCCAATAGTTAAGTGTTCGCTGATATCAATATGATTTAACTCGGGCAAATATTGACTGTAACGCGCGGAACAAACACGTATTTGTTTTGGTCCTAATTCAACTCCAGTATAATTCCCCCAAGTACTTTCACCTTCAAACGGTGCACCATAAACGATGACATCTGTGTCTAAAGTATTTATTTGAGTTAGGTTCTTACTATTTAAAAAACATGGAACATTACCGTAAATATTATTTTTCATAATGTATATCCTCCCCTTTATTGTAAATAAGTATATAGATTATTATTTTATATTTCAAATAAATCTGAAAATTCGAATTTCTATAAGCGGGAAGTGTTAATTAAATAATTTTAAATAGAAAAGTTACTATGCAAGGGGAGTAAGTAGTGCATTGTTAGTAATAAGCTAGTGATAAATAAATAAAACATCCACTAGCGTCATTTAACGTCAGTGGATGTTATAAACAAGTTTTATTGATATGTTTTATGAATTTGTGTGATACGTATTAAGCATTAAGCCCAACCGCGGAAACGTGATGCTTCAGCAGTACGTTTGATTCCTAATACATAAGCAGCTAAACGCATATCCATTTTTCTATCTTCTGCTAAGTCATATATTGTATTAAACGCTTCAACCATTTTTTCACGTAGCTTCATATTAACTTCCGCTTCTGGCCAATAGTAACCTTGATTATTTTGTACCCATTCAAAGTAAGAGACGGTTACGCCACCAGCACTAGCTAAGACATCAGGGATAATTAAGACATCACGCTCAGTTAAAATACGTGTCGCTTCTGGGGTAGTCGGTCCATTAGCTGCTTCAGCGATAATTTTTGCTTTAATTTGATGCGCATTATCCTCAGTGATTTGATTAGATAGTGCAGCAGGGACTAAGATGTCACAATCAACCTCAAATAATTGTTCTTTAGGTATATTATCATCAAATAGGTGTGTGACTCTGCCATGTTGCTCTTTAAGTTCAACTAGACGATCAACATCTAAACCATTCGGGTCATGCAGCGCTCTGAAACTTTCAGATATGGCTACAATTTTAGCACCCATATCATGTAAGATTTTTGCGATAAAGCTTCCAGCATTACCAAAGCCTTGAATCGCCACACGAGACCCTTTAATATCAATATTTCTACGCTTTGTTGCTTCTTCAATTGTGATGACTGCACCTAGCGCAGTGGCACGGTTACGGCCTTGTGAACCGCCTAAAGAAAGGGGTTTACCCGTAATAAATGCAAAGGCGTTGGAACGATTAATCTTACTATATTCATCCATCATCCAAGACATAATTTGCGGGTTTGTATAAACATCCGGTGCTGGGATATCGCTCTCAGGTCCAACAAATTGTGAAATAGCTTTAACATAACCGCGAGATAAACGTTCTAATTCTTGGTTGCTCATTTGTCTAGGATCGCAGATAATACCGCCTTTTCCACCACCAAATGGTAGGTTGGTGATGCCACATTTCATTGTCATCCACATGGATAACGCTTTAACTTCTTCTTTATTTACATCGGGATGGAAACGGATACCACCTTTAGTAGGACCAACGGCATGATTATGCTGTGCACGATAACCGGTAAATGTTTTAACCGTACCGTCATCCATACGGACTGGGATACGTACTTCTAAAAATCTTAAAGGTTCTTTGATGAGTTCATACATGCCATCGTCAAAACCTAATTTATGTAAAGCTTCTTTCGTAATTTGCTGTGTTGAAGTTACTAAATCATTATATTCTGTCATTACATATCTCCTTTATCTGTTACTTATATTTCATGGTAAGGGTGTGAAGAATGAAAATCAATACTAAAAACTGAATTTTTATAAAAGTTTGAAAATTCAGTTAAAAAGATAGCGCTTACTTATTTAAATTATTTACTGGTGTGTATACAATGGTGTTTGAATTTTAAGTAGTGTATTTTGCAACTTTATATTGACTAAATTTTCAGAAATAAATAGAATGATTAATAATATAAAAAATTATATATTTAGTACTTAAAGATAAGGAGCACATAAAATGGAACAAACGACATTCAAACGTGCTATGAAACAACGTCATCTTATGTTATTGAGTTTTGGCGGTGTCATTGGTACAGGTTTATTTTTAAGTTCTGGATATACATTACAGCAAGCAGGTCCACTAGGTACTGTGTTGTCTTACTTAGTAGGTTCAACCCTCGTATACTTAGTTATGCTTTGTTTGGGACAATTAGCCATTAAACATCCTGTAACTGGAGGATTTCATACATATGCTAGCAAATATATTCACCCTTCAGTAGGGTACATTGTTGCATGGTTTTATTGGCTAACGTGGACGGTAGCATTAGGATCTGAATTTACTGCCGTTGGTATTTTGATGCAAAAATGGTTTCCTGAAATACCTGAATACATATTTGCTGCCAGTGCGATTATATTGGTATTGATTTTTAATATCATATCGACAAGGTTCTATGCAGAAGTTGAATTTTATTTTTCGATGGTAAAAGTGATTACGATTATTGTGTTTATTATTTTAGGTATTTGCGTCATCTTAGGTATAATCCATTACAATGGATATGAAGGAATAAATACAATTACGCAGAGATACACTCACCCTACTTTTCCTAATGGAATAGGGGCAGTATTTTTAACAATGTTGGCTGTGAATTATGCTTTTAGTGGAACAGAGTTAATAGGAATTGCGGCTGGTGAAACTGAAAAACCTAAGCAAGTTATTCCTAAGGCGATACGCGCCACTTTATGGAGACTAGTTATTTTCTTTATAGGAACGATGGTTATTATCTCGATATTAATCCCTAGTTATCAAGGGAAATCCTTAGAAAGTCCCTTCGTGGTGATTTTTCAAAAAATGGGGATTCCATATGCTGGGGACATTATGAATTTAGTGATTATTACGGCTTTATTATCTGCTGCTAATTCAGGGTTATATGCTGCAAGTAGAATGATATGGAGTTTATCAAATGAAGGTGTGTTTCCTAAATGGTTTGGGCGTTTAAATAAATATCGAATGCCTGTAAATGCAACGTTATTTAGTATGATAGGTGGTTTGTTAGCTTTATTATCAAGTGTTTATGCAGCGGATTCACTATATGTAGTACTTGTATCTATTGCTGGTTTAGCCGTAGTAATTGTTTGGATGAGTATATGTGTTTCTTACTTTAATGCCAAAAGAGTTGATCATAGTTTGAAAATACATCAATCAGTACCTATTATTGGATTTATTTTGTGTTTAGTATCGTGTGTTGGGATGGTTTTTGACTCTAATCAAGCACCAGCGCTTTATTTCGGTGTGCCTTTTGCAGCAATCGCATTATTATACTATTTTATTAAGTACCACAAGAAATGAGGCAAATAAATGAGATTATTAGAAAAGTTAGAAGCTCAATCGCCACTAGTGTTAGATGGTGGATTAGCAACAACATTAGAACAAGCAGGGTGTAATTTAAATTCATCATTATGGTCGAGTGAAGTATTGAAAAATAATCCTGTAAAAATTAAAGCAGCGCACCAATCATTTACAGATGCAGGGGCAGACATATTACTTACGAGTACATATCAAGCAAGTTATCAAACATTTTCAGATATTGGACTAAAAGATGTTGAAATAGAACAACTATTTACTACAGCGGTTGATCAAATCATGGATTCGAGTACATATAAGCAAGTAATCGTTGGTAGTTTAGGACCTTATGGTGCATATTTAAGTGATGGTTCTGAGTATACAGGTGATTATGAATTAAGTAACGAGGATTATTTTAATTTTCACCGTTCACGTATAGACGCATTAATTACAAGAGGGGTGCATGACTTTGTTTTTGAGACGGTGCCAAACTTTGAAGAGATTAAAGCTATTGTTGAGTATATTGTTCCACACTATACGGACCAAACATTTTGGTTATCTGTAACGGTAAATGATTTAGGCGACTTGTCTGATGGTACAAAATTCGAAGATTTATGTGAGTTTATCCAAAAATATAAAAAAGAAATTCCAGTTTTTGGTATTAATTGTTCATCTGTAGCAGGGGTCAATCAAGCTATGGGAAAAGGGCTTACTATTTTACCACAGACAATTGCGCTATATCCTAATGGCGGCGCAAAATATAATGCGGACACAAAACAATGGGAGAGTATGGGGGATAGCCACTTGATAGTTGAACAGATTCCAGATTGGTTAAGACATGATGTTAAAATAGTTGGTGGTTGTTGCCAAACAACACCAGAAGACATTAAAAGAATTCACGATAAAATAAATTTATCGGTTTAATTATAATATGAATGAATATATCTACCGAAGTTTTGTTTTAGGTTATGAAAAATACGCTTCAAGAAAGTAACTTTTTAGGTTATTTCTTGAAGCGTATTTTAAATATGAAACGATAAGTAATATACTAATAAAACGTTTTAAATTGATTCGATTATTAACTTTAGATATTTCTCATGAAAAATTGTGAAGACCAATATATTTATGTTTTAAATTTCACCTCATGACAGTGAATAAGTCATTTTATATTTTTTTATTGAGAAGTTTTACTTTTCTTCTTGTTTCTTTTTTCTAAAGATGAGTAGTGTGGAACCTAATAATAGTAATAAACTACTCCAAATAGTTGTATTGCGTTCTTTTTCACCGGTATCAGGTAATTGTTTCTTTTCAGTTGTTGACTGTGAAGGTTTTGTTTTTGGAATATACGTTTCTGCTTTTGTATTTGTGGCATTTTGGCTAGATTTTACTGCTGTACTAGTATTGATAGCCTGTATATTTAACTTTGTATTTTTTTGTGAATCTAATTTAACCACATTATTGTGATGATTAGGTGAAACTTTAATTTCATTATCTTTAGTTGCTGGCTCAGGATCCGGCGTTGGCTCAGGATCCGGCGTTGGTTCAGGGTCCGGTGTTGGTTCAGGATCCGGCGTTGGCTCAGGGTCCGGCGTTGGTTCAGGATCCGGCGTTGGTTCAGGATCAGGTGTCGGCTCAGGATCAGGTGTCGGCTCAGGGTCCGGCGTTGGTTCAGGGTCCGGTGTTGGCTCAGGATCTGGCGTTGGTTCAGGATCAGGTGTTGGCTCAGGGTCCGGCGTTGGCTCAGGATCAGGCGTTGGTTCAGGATCAGGCGTTGGTTCAGGATCAGGTGTCGGCTCAGGATCAGGTGTTGGCTCAGGATCCGGTGTCGGCTCAGGATCCGGCGTTGGCTCAGGATCTGGCGTTGGTTCAGGGTCCGGCGTTGGCTCAGGATCAGGTGTTGGTTCAGGATCAGGTGTTGGCTCAGGATCCGGCGTTGGTTCAGGATCAGGTGTCGGCTCAGGATCAGGTGTCGGTTTAGGATCCGGCGTTGGCTCAGGATCAGGTGTTGGCTCAGGGTCCGGCGTTGGCTCAGGATCCGGCGTTGGTTCAGGATCAGGTGTCGGCTCAGGATCTGGCATTGGTTCAGGTTTAGGTTTCGGGTCAGACCCTTCTCCATCAGCTTTGTTTTGATAGAATAATACGCCATTATTCCAACTTGCTTGTGTGTAATAATCTTCATAATATGGCGAGAATCCTGAAAGTGTTGTTCTAAAAGTTAACGATTGTGCATCACCATCATAAGTGCTATCAAATTTGACTACATAGACACTATCTAAATTATCAAAGTCTATTTGATAATTACCATTAGTAACATTTAAATTAATGTCGTTAGTAACATCTTGAAACATTGAAGTATCTGACGTGTCAGCGTATATACTTTGATTTAATTCATTAGGCTTCATTACTTTAAAGACTTTTACAGAGGGCAGGTTGCCGTCTTGTTTATTTCCGTTAATGATTTGACCATAGACAGTAGCGGCAGGTATTTTAAAATTATTTGGATTAATATAAGCAAGGTGTGTAAAAGTATTATTTTGTTTATTCAATGAAACGATACTACCATTAACACTTAAACCAACATTATTTATACCATTTAGATATTTTATATATACATCTTTTTGAGTTTTTTGTCCATTTATTGTCGCGATAATTGATTGATTACTATCGTGAGGAACAGTTTTAGGATCAATAAATAAATTTAAAGACAGGTTTGTTTTTATATTCTCTCTATTATTTACGTAATCTGTGAATCTATATCTAATTTTTCCGTCTTCTAAAATACTGCCATTTGCAATAACTGTTTCTCCATTTTTAATTTCTGGAACTTTACTTATCGCAGATACGCCACGAGTATTTACATTATTAGAAAGTGAAATGTCGAAATAATCTCCTTCTTTAACACCTTCCCCAAATGTTAATTCATAGTTTAAAGTTGATCTTTCACCATTATGTGGTCTGATTGTAGCATTCGATTCAATATTGCTATTAACCACAGTAATTTTATCACTTACGTCTTTACCAACTCCATTCTCATTACTAGCTACTTCAAGGTTTGGATTCGTAGCATTATATGTAGAGATTGTGCGTTTTGGTGAAGCAATGTTTTCAATTGATGATAGTTGTGCTTCATCTTTCTTAGGTTCACTTACTTCATTTTTCTGTGGTGTGTTTTGTTCAGATGTAGTGGCAGATTGCGTAGTTTCATTTTGCGTATGGGTTTCGCTAGAAGTTGGTGCAGAGTTAGATGGTGTTTGTTCACCAGAATTAGCATCTTTATTGTTGCTGTTCGTATCTAATTTAGCATTTTCGTTTTTATCGTTCATATTTTCTAGAGGTGATTCTTCTAGTTTAGTGTTATCTTCAATTTTTAAAGTTTCATCTGCTTCTATTCTTTTATCATTGTTAACGGATTCCGTATTTTCCATATCATTTTTATTTAACGCTGTATCATTAGGTGCAGTTATTTCATTGTTAATAGCAACCTCATTTGATGTATTGTTTTCACTTTGTGCTGCACTATTTTGATTATTTGAATCGATTTTTGTTTCTTCATTCGTAGACTCTGATGCTTTTGCCTCCCCAGAAGTACTTAGACCAATGGCTAGGCAAGTACCTAAAAGTACTGACGCAGCTCCAAATTTATATTTGCGAATACCAAACTTTTCATTTTTCTTTATAAACATAACATACTCCTCTTTTTAAAATTCATATTATATTGTGATATAGATAAGTATTATAATTTATTTTATATGTTTACGCAATGTAATAATTAATTGTTTTGAATAATTTATTAAATGATAAAAATAAGATTAGCTTATCTAATCTTATAAAAATTAATTATTTTATGAATTTTAAAAAATGACGCGTGAAATGTTTTGGATGTAAAAAACTACTCAATCCTCATGAAATTTGAGAATCAAGTAGTGTGTTAAAGTAATTATATTTGATTGCGTATAAGTAATATTGTATTTACGAAGGCTGTTTTTGTTTTAATGCAAATTCTTTAAATGTGATAAAACGTTTATGACTTTCATCATATAATTTAAATTTTAACGAAGCGAAACTTTCTCTAATCGTAATTGAGGTTGCATGATGTAATGGTGTGACATTGTCATGCGTAGCTTCTAAAGCATAATTTGGAATTCTAGGATTTAAATGATGGACATGGTGATATCCAATATTACCAGTTATCCATTGAATGAATTTTGGTAATTTATAATATGAACTACCATCAATAGCTGCTTTAACATAATCCCACTCAGAAGATTCCTCAAAATAAGAATCTTCAAAGGTATGTTGAATGTAAAAAAGCCAAATACCTATCATTCCAGAAATAAAGACCATAGGCGCAAAAATAGCAAAAAATTGGCTAGCCCCTAATAGGTAAATAAGACCACCGTAAATGATTAATAATAAAATATTATTGAGCCATGTGTTCGTGCGTTCTTTTGTTTTAGCATCTTTTGCGTTAAAGCGATTAGATACAAATACTAAGAAAAACGGCCCTAAAACAAACATTACAAATGGATTGCGATAACATCTATAAGTTAAACGTTTAAAACGAGACGAAATTTGATATTCTTCAACTGTCATGACCCAAATATCTCCAATGCCACGCTTCTCCAAATTCCCACTACCTGCATGATGCATTAAATGTTCTCTACGCCATTTTCGATAGGGAAAAAAGGTTAAAAAACCTGTCACATTACCTAATAAATCATTATGCTTCTGTTTTTTTAGATATGAACCATGACATGCATCATGAAAAATAATGAATGTTCTAATTAAAAAGATTGAAGCACATATACTACTAATAATTGCTAATGACCAATGTACTTGATATAAAAACCCACTTGATACTAACAACGCAAGGAGGGGAATTATTGTATTGATTATTTGGATTGTACTTTTTGTATAGCTCGTTTTTTCAAACGGTTTGACCATCTTACGTAACAATTTCTTTTTATCTTTTTCCATTTACACCAAACTTTCTATCCACTCAGAAATCAATTTTTACTGAAGTGTTTAATTCAGTGTATAGAAGTAGGATACCTATTACAAACATTTATTTGAATTATTTGAATACTTTTTAATAAAAAGTGAAATAATGGCTAATAAAAAGCTTTATCTAAAAATAAAATTTAATTCTCAGTTAATTTAAATGTTTATATTTTAACCAATTAATGCGTTGAAAAATAAAAAATTGTAAAAACTCAATGATATTTAAATAATTTTAAACCAATAGTTGTAATTTTCAGAAAAAAAGAATATTATACAACCAAGCATTGTGAGATATATGCATGCAATATTTAAATTAGTTTATTTATAGTAAGACATAGGGGGAATAAACAGAGCATATGTTAAGCGTGCTTAAAAACAACTGAGGTGGGCTAGTTTTATGACGAATACTTTAAACAGAGAGTTAAGCAATAGACATATTCAACTTATTGCGATTGGTGGCGCTATTGGAACAGGATTATTCTTAGGGGCAGGACAATCCATAAGTTTAACGGGGCCATCCATTTTACTAACTTATATTATTGTCGGTTTCGTATTGTTTATGTTTATGCGTGCAATGGGAGAAATGTTATTACATAACACAGAGTACAAAACATTTGCAGACATCGCACATGATCAAATAGGTCCGTTTGCGGGGTTTGTAACTGGTTGGACATATTGGTTAACTTGGATTACGTCTGGTATGGCTGAAATTACAGCAGTTGCAAAATATGTAGAATTTTGGATACCAGATTTACCTAACTGGATTACGTCTTTATCATGTATTTTGATATTAATGGCATTTAATTTAACAAGTACAAAAATGTTTGGTGAATTAGAATTTTGGTTCGCAATTATAAAAGTAGTGACAATAATCGCTTTGATTGTTGTAGGTATTGTAATGATAGTATTTGCGATACAGACACCTTTTGGACAAACGAGTGTAGCTAATGTATTTAATAATGGCTCATTATTTCCACACGGAGCATCTGGTTTTTTCATGTCTTTCCAAATGGTAGTATTTTCGTTTACTGGTATTGAAATTTTAGGTATTACAGCTGGAGAAACTAAAAATCCAGAAAAGACTATACCGAAAGCAATTAATAGTGTACCTATAAGAATTTTATTATTTTATGTTGGAGCATTAGCGGTAATGATGTCTATTATTCCGTGGCAAGATATTAATCCAAATAATAGTCCTTTTGTTAGCTTATTTGCATTAATTGGTGTGCCATTTGCGGCAGGGCTTATCAATTTTGTAGTATTAACAGCTGCGTCTTCTGCGTGTAATAGTGGTATCTTTGCGAACAGTAGAATTCTATTTGGCTTATCAGAGAAAAAGCAAACACATCATTTACTGATGAAAACGAATAAAAAAGGCGTGCCGTATATCGCAATTTTAGTGACTTGTGCATTATTATCTATAACAGTATTGCTTAATTACTTAATACCTAATGCAACTCAAGTATTCTTTTATGTAACAGCAATATCAACTATATTGTTAGTTGTTGTGTGGATGTTTATCATGCATGCTTATGCAAAATATGTAAAATCAAATCCAGAGAATCATAAAAAAAGTTCATTTAAGTTACCTGGTGGCGTAAATATGGCAAGAATGGTTCAATTATTCTTTGTTTTTATTTTAATTATTTTATTCCTTGTACCTGATACGAGGATGGGTATTATCTTGTCACCAATATGGTTCATCCTACTTGCATTAATTTATTTGAGATATACAAGAAAAGTGCGTAAATTGGAAGTAAACAGCTAGGGATATAAGTAGAGTGTTAGGTTGTGTAGTCATTTAAATAGTAGATGGTAGAGTGAAACACCTGATTCTTATGTGCCATTTAATGCTAGATCATCAATTCTAGGACTGGATTAATACAAAGCTGTTATTTTAATAAAATATTATTTTTGTGCTCTGCTAGATTTAAGGAAGTTACCATATGTGTTGTGACAATATTTAATAATACATTTAAATTTTGATTTGTGAGAGGAGGTTACATTGAAATGGAAGCTGTATATGCAAAGGATGACCAAGGTGCTTATCAAACACTGAAAATAACTATTGAGAAAGATAGTGAAACTATTTTTAATTTATTAAGCACGACTGAGGGGGTTCAGAAATGGTTTCCTCAATTATCATTTAAGGAACGCAAAGTTGGTGGCAAGATGACATTTCATATGGATGACCAAGACGATATGGAAATGGAAATTACTGCATTCGAAGATAATGTAGCTATTGGTTACACATGGGATACCGGTGCAGTAAGATTTGATTTGTATGATAGTGGATATGAAACAGTACTTATATTAGATGAGTTCTTACCGTTTGATTTTCCGCATATCATTTTAGACTTTTCGGGTTGGCAGTTCCAACTGCAAAGTATAAAAAGTGTGGCAGAAACAGGTAAACCCTTGGACCAAAGTGAATGTGATTTTGACAGTGTAAAAGAGGAAGTAGAAACAAAACTTGATTTAGGTTAATATTTGAATTTAGTAGTTTAGTTTTTATTATTGTAATAGTCGATTAATACCAAAATAAGCTGGGACATAATAGTTAATGTCCCAGCTCATTTTTAGTTTATAAAATTAAAATTTATCTTTTAAGTCTTTTGCTTTATCTGAAGCTTGGTCTTTCACTTCTTTTTGCTTATCTTTATCATTCTTTACTTCGTCAACCTTATCTTTTGCTTTGTCTTTAAACTCGTCAAATTTACTCATTATAAAAACCTCCTTTAAGATTTGTGACACAAGTACTTTTCCACTTATCAATGCAAATAAACATTTTTATTTGCATTGATAAGTGGAAAAGATAAGAAAATAATATGATTAACATTATTAAAAAATATAGCATGTAGGCTTTGGTAGCATAATTAAGACAAAAATAAGGTTAAAAATAACTGACGATTTTAATAAAAAAGTAGAGAAAATAGAGGATATATTTTATAATATGGTAGATTAAAAGCAAGTCAATAATTTAATGGAGGTTTAAGCATGGAATATACTTTACCTAATTGTCCAGAGTGTGATTCAAGTTATACATACGAAGATGGAAATTTATTCGTTTGTCCTATGTGTGCTCACGAATGGTCTGAAGCTGAAAATGATGAAAACAAAGAAGCTCAAATTACAAGAGATGTGAATGGGCAGGAATTAGTTGACGGGGATGCTGTTACTGTTATTAAAGATTTAAAAGTAAAAGGTACATCATTTGTAATTAAACAAGGTACGAAAGTAAAAAGTATAAAAATAGTTGAACCTGACGACGGGCATGACATCGACGCGAAAGTTGATAAAATTGGACTAGTGGGATTAAAATCTTCACTTGTAAAGAAATTAAAAGGCTAGAGCAAAATTAAACATAAAATAATAACGCTGAGGGATGGGATAAGGACCTGATTTAAATGGGGATTCGTTGTCTCACCCTTTTTTGTTATTTATATTTAGTAAAAATAAATAGCTGATAGATTACGCTAGTATTATGAACAAATATAATTACTGTATAATAAATATGATATGACATACTAAAACAACATGTTGTGTATATTTCTATATGTTATTATAAATCTAACTATTGGACATTCGTTAATTATGGTAGATATGAAATTTAACTATAATTTTCTCAGATAACAAATTCGAATATAATTACTTATTACGAGGAGATTGAGTATATGTCAAAAGATTATATTTTTATAAAAATTAAAGTATCAAAAGTGTGTTGTATGTCTGCAGTGAAATGAATAAAATAATAATTCTAAGCTACTAAATTCAATTTCTTTAAGAATTTAGTGGCTATTTTTAATGTATTAATTATAATCTTTATGTATAAAAAATATTTAAATTAGGTGCATAAAAGTAATTGTTTTTATATACTATGTGTAATTAAAATATTGTGAAATTTTTCGTAATATCTTATTTTGTTAGATTATAGCGATAAAAATTTCATAGTAATAAGGGGATTAGAAGACAATATTATGAAGAATCAGATGCATATTGTTTCACTTATTTATAGTACGGGTTTACATCCTGCTTCATGGAGACTAGAAAACTCTAGGATTGATGAAATAGGGCAAATTACATACCAACAAGAAATTGCTAAAATTGCAGAACGTGGTTGTTTAGATGCTATATTTTTAGCAGATGGGCAATATATTTCTCAAGAAAATACAGGACATTTATCTTATTTCTTAGAACCTATCACTACCTTGACTGCTATTTCACAAATAACGAAACATATTGGGTTAATAGCAACGTTATCTTCTACATTTTATGATCCATACAATACAGCACGTTTAATAGGTAGTTTAGATCATATTAGTCATGGGAGGGCCGGTATTAATATTGTTACCTCACAATTTGATAATGAAGCAAGTAATCATTCAATGACGCAACTTCCTCCTTTAAATGAAAGGTATAAAAAAGCAGAAGAATTTGTACATGTATTGAAACAATTGTGGCAATCGTTTGATAGTCATGCATTAATAAATGATAGAAAGTCTGGCAGAGGCATAGAGTGGTCCTTAGTAAATGAAATTAATCATGAAGGAGACTATTTTAAGGTAAAAGGCCCTATAAATATACCATCTAGCCCTCAAATATATCCGGTTTTGTGTCAAGCTGGTACGTCGATTCCAGGTCGTGATTTTGCTTCGAAAGCTGTAGATATGATTTTTTCAGTAGCTTGGAATAAGGCAGACGCTAAGAGGTTTTTGAAAGATATTGAGAAACGAACAGAGCAACTTAATAAGTCTGAAGGTAGACCATTGATTTTACCAGGTTTGACAGTTTATGTTGCAGATACGATGGAAGAAGCTAAAGAAATAAGAGCCGCACTAGATCGTTTCATAGATGTAAATGAAAAAATTAAGCAGATTGAACAAAGTATCGGACAAAGTGTTGAAGGATGGGATTTAGACGCTGTTGTCCCATCTTTACCGTCTTATGATAACTTAACAACAAAAGTTGTGTCGAAAGCGCGCTATGAAGCGATACGAAGTACTATAGAAACAGAATCGCTTACATTAAGAGAATTAGCACAGCGTGTGAGTACATGGATGGGGCATAAAACAATTGTTGGAGACCCAATAACAGTTGCAGATATGATGCAAGAATGGTTTGAAGAGGAATGCTGTGATGGTTTTACTCTTATGCCGCCCACTTATCCAGATATGTTTGAAGCTTTTATTGATAAAGTAATTCCTATATTGCAAGAGCGTGGCTTATTTAGAAAAGCGTATACGGGAACAACTTTGAGAGAAAATCTACAATGCGTAGTGGAATAGCGTGTTAATGCAGCATATCATAGAAAACAAGTTATAAAATTTCATGACAACAAATAAACGTCAAATGCTATGGATATATAGCATTTGACGTTTATTTTTACTCAGTGATAGTGATGTCTCTAGCTTTATTGTTATAACGGATTTTCATAAATGTACCGAGTATAGTTGAAACAGTTAAAAATACTAGAATTGTAAACGTTAAACTATGAAAAGGAATTAATAGATTAATGATATAGAATAAGATGAGGATGATTGCTACATAAATATACAGTTTTTTTGTTTTGTACACTTGATGAAAGTACGTCATGTTCAATAACATCCCAAGATAAAATAGTGATATTGCTACAAATGTAAGCGTAATTTCAAATGTAGGATTAATTTTTACCTCTTCTGAAAATATCTCGCTAGCATTAATTAAACCTAAAGCAAAAAATATAATTATATGTGTGTAACATAGTTTGAGACCCGTAGACTTTTGTTTTGGATTCATAAAGGACTCTAATTTAATCCAATAGCTTCCAAATAGTCCTAAAATAATTAAAAATTGGAAAATTGATATGATTTCAAAATGTTGAATATTGAACAATGAACCTAAACCAACCATACTTTCTCCAAACATAATAATTGTAAATAAGCTATAGCGTTCTATTAGATGTGGCATATTAACTGGTGATTTTTGCAATATTTTAATTCCAAACAAAGGGAAGAGTAAACAACATATTATAGCAATATAAAGCATATGATAATGTGTATCTCCAGGAATAAAATAACCTATAAAAATCAGGATACTAGAAAATATTGAAGTTAAACCGTAAACTAAACAAAGTTTTTTCTCTTCATGAAGAATGTTTTCTGAAAACGTAAGTAAATATTGGAGTCCAATACTTAAAAACAAAATAGCAGTACATAGAAAAAATGCCTCATAAGTTTTATCGAAATTTGTGTTTATACTATTAGATAAATAAATTGTAATAAACATGTTAAACATAAGGAACATAAGATCTCTAGTATTATTTAAGCCAAATCTATTAGTATAAATGGTTTGATAACTCCAAATAGATACAAATACAAATAACATTACGCCATATTTGAAAAATAAAATACCAGGCACTATGGCATGTTCTAAGTGCAATATTGTGTGAGACATTTGTGAAATTGCATAGACAAAAATTAAGTCAAAAAATAATTCTATAAATTCTACTTTTTTTACGTCAAAATAACGGTTTTTTTGTATTTTCATATTCAACTCTTCTTTTCATAATTATTTTTAAAATAATATCATTGAATATTTTACCAAATTTTTAATTCTAGAAACAAAAAACGATAAATTAATTTATCGTTTATCACATATTGGTTTTACGATTCCTCGAAATGTTGATGTGTATTGGGTAGAAGAAGCTGGCATCGGTTCTTCTTATATGGATATAAAGCATGAAAATGAATTCACTAAAAGACATATCAAATGGCTTGCCTATAATACAATGCACATGGCTACAATGTTGAGAAAAACGCCATTACCAAATAAAGGGAATAAATTAAATGAATAAAATAAGATGAAATATTTTAATAGACTCCATTTTAAAGTGAAAACTTTAAAATGGAGTCTATTATTTCTTCGTAGAAAAACTTAGTCTATTTTTGATTTTTTATTTATAAATCATAAAAAGTTGTGAAATTTTGGTATAAGTCTATTTCAGCGTTTTGTAAAACCGTCGATTCAGGTGATATTGCTGTTCCTTATTCTATGATGTGATTTAAATTGTGAAACTAAAGATGATGTCACATCAGCTATTTATTGTTCTTCTAATGTCAGTGATTCGTGTTCCGTTGCTTGTTCCAAATGTTTAATAACTGTGTTGATTCTATACGAGGTAATTTATTTCATATAGATTTAATATTTCTAGTTTTTCATTTGGGCAAGTCTCATTATATTTTGTTTTTATTTCATTCCCACTATTTGGGGTCAGTTCAAACTATCACCTAAGGTTTGTCTATTTTGTGGAAGGGAGTTAATAAAATTATTACTTCCTTTCCTTTTATACAATTTAGAACATATTAATATGGTTGACGAGCACGTTGTTTACCATGCATAAAGTAATAAAGTACTATCGAAACAATTACTAAAACTGCCATAGTTAAGTATAGATTTCGGTATCCCATCAATGGAATGACAACGCCTAGCACAAAAGGTCCAATGCCTGCACCGAAATCTGCAAACATATAAAACGTAGATGTAGCTAAGCCGATTTTATCAGTAGGTGATTGTTGAATAGCAATGGCTTGGGCAGTGGGCACTATCGTACCATAGCCGATCCCAATAAACACTGCAGCAATGAGTAATGAAATACTTGTGTGCGTTAAACTTAATAGTATTAGACCGATGATAAAGCTGATTAACACAGGGTACATGACCTTATTTTCACCATAGTTATCGTAAATTTTACCTGTGAATGGACGAGTTACAAAGGTGCTCACTGCATAAACAACAAAAAAGAAACTTGAGGCTGTTGCAAGGTTAATTTGTTCTGTGTAAACCGTTAAGAATGATAAAACGCTTGAATAAGCAATACCTACGAAAATAATAACAAATGAAATTGGTAGGGCTTCTTTTTGAATATATGCAGCAACGCCAGTGACTTTCTCAGTATTAGATGTTTGAACAGATACTTTTGGTAATTCTTTGATCAATAATGCCACAATTAAAGCGGCGACAATAACGATAAGACTAACTATAAAGATAGATTGAAAACCAAATTGTTGATTTAATATGATACCGCAAAAAGGGCCAATAGCCGATGCAGTTGTTACACTAAGTGCATAATAACCAATACCTTCACCTTTGCGCTTTTCTGGAATAATTCTTGATGAAATCGTACCGGTTGCAGTTGAAGATAACCCAAAGGCAATGCCATGTAATAGTCGGACAAACATTAAAATTAACAGGCTATGAATTGCGAAATACAAGCCAACAGTTATGATAGAAAAGATAATCCCAAAGAGCAGCACTTTTTTGGGTTGCAAATTGTCAATCACACGTCCAGAAGCCAAACGTCCGAATAGCATACCGATAATAAATATGCCTGCCGCTAATCCTCCCATACTTTCTGAAGCGTGATATTTATCAATAGTAAATATAGTGACTGTAACGATTAATGTATAATGAATCAAATACATTAAAAAATTTACAATTGTAACGGAGATAAAATCTTTTGACCAGAGTTTATCATACATACGAAGACCGTCCTTTAATTAATTTTTCATGCACTATATATTATAATGATTAATATACACTAATGTAAAATTAGAATTTATGATGTTTGTATAAGTATTACTTATGTAAAAAGGGGTGAAATAATGAACTTTGAACAATTAACTTATATTCAAAAAATATATGAAACGGAATCAATCGTTAAAGCAGCAAATATTATGCATATCAGTCAATCTGCGATGAGTCAGTCAATCGCAAACCTAGAATCAGAAGTAGGATATAAAATATTTAATCGATCACGTAAAGGGACTTTGCCAACTGAAGTTGGGAAGAAACTGATTCCGTTAATGATTAATATTATTGAAGCGCGTAGTGAATTATTATCTGAGGTAGACGCGTTGCATTCTAATATCGAGGGTTCGTTAACAATTGCAACGATTCCTACACTATTCAATAAAATTATTCCTAAAGCATTATCTGCATTTAAGAGAGATTATCCACATATTGAAGTGGAAGTAATCGAAAGTGATAGAGATGAAATTTTAAAAATGGTTGAAGCTCAGGTAGTTGATATAGGATTGATTGGTAAAGCTGAAAATGAACAGTTTGGGCAGCACATTGTAGCGCATTCATTGAATATTGCTACAGATTTTAGGTTGATTGTGCCTAAAAAATCAAAATTATCATTGCAAAACACGGTAGATATGAAAGCGATTCGTGAATATCCATTTGTTTTGTACGATCGCAATTTCTATCATCACAATTTCAAGCAATTTGAAGATGACAACGGCCCATTGAAAATTGTGTTCCGTACTAATAATCCAAGTGTGTTAATTAAAACTGTGTCAGAGGGTTTAGGAATAAGTATTGTATCAAGTTTGATGTTGGAAGATGATCCGTTTATATTGAATGGCTTAATAGAAATGTTGCCTATTGGCTCGCCGTTCGATTATTATATTTATTTTACGGCACTTACACAATCAGATAGAACTAATGAACAAACAATAAAGACATTTATAGAATATTTAAGAAAATGAATAATCACAAAATAAAGCAGAACCTATAGGGTGTGAAGTCCTTATAGGTTCTGCTTTTTAATTATTGTATTTTATTGAGAAAATGATAAAAGTAGGATAAATCAGAGATTTGTTGATTACAAACTGTACTATCGAAGCAGATATAATCACCTTTTTTAGTGTATTGTCCATCACTAGTGGTGCGTGTTTTCCTCATGAATAAGGTGACACGAGACTCCTTATTACAAATTGAACAAAAGCCTTTAACTGTTTGGTTTGAAATATCACCATAAAACCCATCTAATTTTCCAAAATCATTATAATAGATCAGATATTTTCTATTGGAAGCCACATCGTTCCAACCAATAAATGTACTTTCTAATAACACTTCATTACTGATAAGTGGTGTTTTCAATTTCTTTACTTTTCTAAAAACTTTATCTACTTGTTTTTTAGAAGGATGTTCGAAAGGCAACACATAACCTTGAAGTGTACTTAAGATTTTTTCAGCTTGCATTTTTGATAATTGATAATTCATCAACTTTTCAATTTCTAATTGAATAGATGAATCTACGCTTTGAAACGTATTGAGAATTTGTTCACGTGTAGTCTCTTGGATAGAAGCGATAGTATTAAGGTCATTAACTGAATTATACACATTGATTAAATGAGCGACACGTTCTTTTATATAATTAAATTGATAAGGGTATAGTTGTTTTTCCATAATTTGATATTCCTCTCACATTTTAATAACTGCATGCATAAGATAGATGCCCTGTGAAAAGAAAAAGTTTTACAAAGCATCGACTATTTTGATCGAGAACTTTGTATTAACAATGTAGCATTTGTATGCAACATATTACCATCTCCATAAATACTTAATAAATAACTTATACCAACATATGACATGTGTGTCAAATATTGGAAATGCTCACCATTTACTAGATGAATTTTATAGTAAATAGAGATATAGCAACTAGACATAGTGAAGTATGTAATGGCTAAATGGTAGACATTAGCGATTCACACTGCTAAAATTCAAAGCAAATGTTCACTCAAAGTATACAAAAAAGCGTTTTTATAGTATAATATTGTTGAAAATACGGGTATTGTCCACTGGGAAAATACATTACAATTTCTGTAATATACAAGGGAGATATAAATATGAAAAAAATTATTATTACTGGTGCATTAGGACAAATAGGAACTGAGTTAGTAGTGAAGTGTAGAACATTATATGGCAATGATAATGTTTTAGCTACTGATATTAAAGAACCAGAAACGGATTCTGCAATTGCAAATGGTCCATTTGCAATATTGGATGTGACTGATAAAGCACGTATGAATGAACTTGTTGAATCATTTAAGCCGGACACGATTATGCATATGGCTGCTTTATTATCAGCTACTGCTGAAAAAAATCCTTTGTTTGCATGGGATTTAAATATGGGCGGATTAATGAATGCTTTAGAGGTTGCACGTGAACATGATTTACTATTCTTCACACCAAGTTCTATTGGTGCGTTCGGTCCATCAACACCTAAAGTTAATACACCACAAGTAACGATTCAGCGTCCAACTTCAATGTATGGCGTGAATAAAGTTGCAGGTGAATTGTTATGTCAGTATTACTTTGAAAAGTTTGGTGTTGATACACGTAGTGTAAGATTCCCAGGTTTAATTTCACATATTAAAGAACCTGGTGGCGGTACAACTGACTATGCAGTCGATATTTATTTTAAAGCTGTAAGAGAAGGACATTATTCAAGCTTTATTGAAAAAGGCACCTTTATGGATATGATGTATATGGAAGACGCGATTGATGCCATTATACAACTTATGGAAGCAGACGGCGTTAAATTAATAAACCGTAATGCTTATAATTTAAGTGCGATGAGTATTGAACCAGAAATGGTTAAAACAGCAATTCAAGAACATTATCCAGACTTTAAATTAGACTATGATGTAGACCCAGTGAGACAATCAATTGCTAATAGTTGGCCAGATAGTATTGATGTAAGTTGTGCAAGAGCAGAATGGGGCTTTGATCCACAATACGATTTAAACAAAATGACTAAAGTGATGTTAGATGCTATCGAAGGTAAAGAAACAGCTGAAGTAAGATAAAACAAGATCAGCTACTAATCAATAAGATTTTAAAATTCAAATAGCAATGGTGATAATTAAAAATGGAGCATTTGCTATTATAAATTAAAACTAAATACTATGTATTTTCGTCTGTTAAGTGTATAGAAAGTCTAATGCGGCGTGGATATGTTGTCAAAATTTTGAATTTGATAACATATCTACGCTATTTTTATTAATAAATATATTAATAGCAGCGGAAATGAATTCATTCTAGAAGACCATTCATTTTTAAAGTACTATTTTCAATGGTGAAAATTAATGCTAATTATCCATTATATTTATTATTTGAAGTTTTTAATTTTCTATTGCCATAACTAGAGGTTAAATACAACGGAAACAGCGTATGCAAATAGATTTCTGTTTCTCTCCCTTATTATTTCTTTATTTTAAATTTTTTGAAAATTATTGAACAGCATTCGTTGGATTGATATAATTTAATGTAATACTCAAAGAAATACCATTAGGAGGAAAAATCATGTCAGAAAAAATTGAATTTGTACAACGAGAAACACTTAAAGAAAAACCGGATCCAAGTGATTTAGGTTTTGGGAAATATTTCACAGATTATATGTTAAGTTTCGACTACGATATTGATCAAGGATGGCATGATTTAAAGATTGTGCCTTATGGACCAATTGAACTTTCTCCAGCAGCACAAGCCTTACATTACGGCCAAGCAGTATTTGAAGGTTTGAAAGCTTACAAGCATGACGGTGAGGTAGATTTATTCCGTCCCTCTGAGAACTTTAAACGTATTAATAATTCATTGGCACGATTAGATATGCCGAAGGTTGATGAAGAGGCAGTGTTAGAAGGGTTGAAGCAATTAGTAGATATAGAACGTGATTGGGTACCAGAAGGTGAAGGTCAATCGTTATACATACGTCCATATGTTTTCGCCACAGAAGGTATTTTAGGCGTACGCCCTTCTTATTCATATAAATTATTAATTATTTTGTCGCCATCAGGTTCATATTATGGTGGAGAGTCGTTAAGCCCAACTAAAATTTATGTGGAAGATGAATATGTGCGTGCTGTTCGTGGTGGTGTAGGTCATGCAAAAGTTGCAGGTAATTATGCTGCTAGCCTATTAGCACAAACGAATGCATCAGCACAAGGTTATGATCAAGTATTGTGGTTAGATGGTGTTGAACAAAAATATGTAGAAGAAGTTGGTAGTATGAATATCTTCTTCGTAGAAAATGGTAAACTTGTAACACCAGAATTAAATGGTAGTATTTTACCAGGTATTACACGTAAAACTGTGATTGAATTAGCGCAAAATTTAGGCTATGAAGTAGAAGAACGTCGAGTATCTATCGACGAACTTATTGAATCACACAATAAAGGTGAATTAACAGAAGTATTTGGTACAGGTACTGCAGCAGTTATCTCTCCTGTAGGTCAGTTGAAATATGGTGAAACTGAGATCGTTATTAATAATAATGAAACTGGGGAAGTTACTCAAAAATTATACGATAATTATACTGGCATCCAAAGTGGTAAACTTGAAGATCCACAAGGCTGGAGAGTCGTTGTACCAAGATACTAAACCACATAAAAATATAATGATTATTGAACAATAACCTAAATTATGAGGGTAAATTGTAATAACTAATATAATATTTGAGGCTGAGACATACCAATGTATGTCCCAGCCTCGCTTTATGTATGATTTGATAAAATGTATTCCAAAAGAATTACTATTTTGAAGTTATCGCTTCAAGATTTGCCTCTTTCATACCATCTTTAGCACCTTTTTTTATATCAGCGATGTGATAAAATCCACTAACGACAATCACAGAAATGATAATGACACCAATTCCTTTAAACCAACTAGATGGAGACATTTGTTTTTCTCTTTTAGCGCAATGTTTTTGAAAGGAGGATAGACGTGAATAAAATATTGAACGTTGCCAGTTTTATTATGCTGATTTTGTTAATGCTATATACGTGGATAAATTATAATACTTTGCCTAAAACGGTACCTATTCACTATGATTTATATAATTACCCAGACGGATGGGGGATAAAAATGCATTGCTTTTGATACCATTTATAGGTTTAATGATATGGTTTTTAATGTATTCACTATATAAATATTATCCGAAATTGGTAAATCTAGATATTAATTTAACAGGAAAACAACCGACAAAAAAGCGATTAAAACGCATATAACTTTTGTTGCTATCTTGAATTTTGAAATTCTTTTATTTATTTGTTTAAAGGGAGCAATGGATATCTATAATATCAAAGGTGGATCGATACATTTAGACATCTCTCAGTTTGTGACATTTGTTATAGTTATTGGAGTAACCTTAATATGGTTGGTAGTGAACGACTATAAGAACAAACGAAAATGATATAACAAATGCAGTTTCATTATTTGTATACAGAGTTAGTTTTATATTAAAATAAAATAGGTTTTAAAAACAAAGATAGTGTGAAACTATAGGAGCTGTTCTAGCGATGAAATGGATTTTATTTGATAAAGATGGCACAATCATATATTTCGACCGTAGTTGGATGAAGATTGGTTTACAACTTGTAGATGATTTTATGGAAGTTTACCAAAATGAAATTGGTGATAGAGAGGCAGCATATGCGTACTTAGGTGTAGTAGATGGAGAAATTCAACCAGGTACGATTATGGCTTCAGGTGCTTTAGATGAAATGGTTCGAGCATTCTGTGATATTGCAGGTCAAGATGTTACTGGATGGGCACAAAGTAGAAGCCAAACACTTGTAGATAATCGTGTTCCAGAAAATGTCTTAGTAGAAGGTATTGAGGAGACACTCGAAACCTTAAAACGGCAAGGTTATAAGATGGGAATTGTAACCAGCGATTCTAAAAAAGGCGTGGATCAGTTTCTAGAAATTACGAAATTTGATCATTTCTTTGATGTGGTTATTTCAACAGAAGCAAACGCAGTTGAAAAACCAAATCCAGAAGTACTTAATCCGTTATTTGATCACTATGATGTAGCGCCTCAAGATGTAGTGATTGTAGGTGATACTGCAAATGATATGCAAACAGGTGTTAATGCAAAATTAGGCTTGAAAATCGCAGTATTAACAGGTGTCGGTTTAGAACAAGAATTTACAAATGCAGATTACATAGTAGAAACTGCAAATGATATTGTGGAAATAATAAATCAATAGGCTTAACTTCTAAATTATGTCATAATATACGTAACGTATATTATGATTTTTTTATATTTAATATAAGTGTCGAGGTGATTAGATGATTGATGGTAAATACGCCGATTATCAAGGTGAAACTTATAAAGTAGTGGAAATTATTAGTAATGAAGTTGTATTGGTCACTGAAGACGAGCGAGCTTTAGCGCATGGTTTTGAAGCAAATACAACAAATCATACGGCGCATACGTTGTATTTTAAACATGTTGCGCGCGATGATATAGATGAACTGTATGCACTGTACCAAGAAGCGAGATACGGTGGTGCTGTTTTTGATCTCTATCAAGACACTGAGGGACAATTATATATTGGTACCGAAGACCAAGATAAGGCTAGCACCTTTGGTTTAGTACAGACAGATGAATATTACTATAGTAAATATGTGGCAGAAGATGAAATTGAAAAAATCATTTATCGACGTCATATTGAATAAATGACAATACCCGAATAAAAAAAGTCACTCCGACTAAATAAGTTTAGTGGGAGTGACTTTTTATGCAAAGTTAGCGTCTAGCGTTGATCAACTTTACGGTATGTGTCAATGACATGGCGTATTTTATCGATAACTGGATTTAATGATTCGGGATCTTCGTGTAAGTCATATTCATTAATGTTTACACGAACCACAGGGCACGCGTTAAATTCGGCAATCCAATCTTCATAGCGTTGAAATAACTTTTGCCAATATGCTACATCCGTCTCAATTTCCATTTGACGACCACGTTGTTTAATTCGTTGAATCACATCTTCATAGTCACATTCTAAATAAATTAAAACGTCTGGTTTGGGGAAGTAAGGTGTCATTACCATAGCGTTGAAAAGCTCAGAATAAGTTTGGAAGTCTTCAGGACTCATTGTTCCTTGTTCTTCATGCATTTTGGCAAAAATATCAACATCTTCATAAATAGAACGATCTTGAATAAAACCGCCTCCGTATTCAAACATACGTTTTTGTTCTTTAAAGCGTTCTGCTAAGAAATAAATTTGTAAATGGAAGCTCCAACGTTCAAAGTCATTATAAAATTTATCGAGGTATGGATTATTATCGACGTTTTCAAATGAAGTTTTAAAGTTAAAACGTTCTGCTAAAGCTTTTGTTAATGTTGATTTACCAACGCCTACTGTACCAGCGATAGTAATTACAGCATCTTGTGGAATACCATATTTATTCATGCTCATGTCCTCCAATAAGTGGTTTCACTAATTCTAAAATATAATTATAATCTTCATCATACTTAACAAAGTCAAGTTGAGTCGTGTCGATTCGTATAACACGTGCGCCCTCAGATTTAAGAGATTCATAATATGCATTATAGTCACGCTTTAGATTTAATAAATAATCATCTGCAATTTGATGTTCGAAGCTACGATTACGATGTGCAATACGTGTTTTTAGCATTGCTAAATCAGCATCTAAAAAGATGATAATGTTCGGCATTTCTAAATCTTCGGTTAAAATATCGTAGATTCTTGAGAATTTATTATATTCTGATGTGGTTAAAGTATTATTTGCAAATATCTTATTTTTATATATGTGATAATCGCTAACAATTCCATTATCAATTAAAGCAAGATCTTGAAATTGCTTATACCGATTACATAAGAAGAACATTTCTGTTTGGAAACTCCATTTTGAAATGTCATCATAGAAATCTGATAAAAAAGGATTTTCTGTAATAATTTCTTTTTCTTCGTAATATTTATAAGTTTGACTGAGTTTATGTGCTAAAGAAGATTTTCCGACTCCAATCGGACCTTCAATTGCGATAAAATGTTTTTTCATATTTTCCGCTCCAATGTTAAAATAGACAATAAATATTGTACCATATGTGAGGTGTGTGAGACACATGACAAATCAGCAATTTTATATGAAAATGGCGATTGAAGAAGCTAAAAAAGCTGGCGATATAGGTGAAGTACCTATTGGCGCTGTGATTGTTAAAAATGATGAAATTATTGCAAGAGCACACAATTTAAGAGAATCAAAAAAAGATCCAACCGCACATGCAGAATATCTTGCTATTCAAAAAGCGTCTAAGCACTTAAAAAGCTGGCGATTGGAAGAGTGCCAACTCTATGTGACCTTAGAACCTTGTGTTATGTGTGCTGGTGCGATTGTAATGAGCCGTATTCCGCATGTGATATATGGTGCAAAAGATCCCAAAGGAGGATGTGCGGGTAGTCTGATGGACCTCTTACAAGAACCTAGATTTAATCACCGTGCACAAGTAGAAATAGGTGTAATGGAAGAAGCATGTAGTCAATTATTGACTGAATTTTTTAGGCATATTAGAAAAAAGAAAAAAATCATACAAACAGCCGATAATACAAATAGCTAAACTTTTGGTAGAATAATAATATGTTACAAAATTATGGCAAATGAGAATGAGATGTAATTAAATTTGTGTAATCGATCTAAGAAGGAAACGAGGTAAACGAATGATAAACTTAATTGCTACAGATATGGATGGTACGTTACTTAATGCCGCACATGAAATATCCGAGGAAAATATTAAAGCCATTAAATACGCGCAGTCACAAGGTATTACTGTTGTTATAGCAACAGGCCGTGCTTTTTATGAGGCGAATGCGCCCGTGAATCAAACAGATTTAAAAATGCCCTATATTTGTTTGAATGGTGCAGAAGTGAGAGATGAATCATTTAATATCATGAGCACTTCTAATTTGAATCGTGAGTTAATCAATAGAATTACGCATGAACTTAAAAATGAAGATATCTATTATCAAGTATATACAAATTTAGGTATCTATACAGAAAATCCGCAACGTGACTTAGAAATTTATATAGATATTGCCGAACGTGCAGGACAACATGCGGATGTAGAAAAGATTAAAGCAGGTATTCAAAAGCGTATTGATAACGGGACTTTAAAAGTAGTAGATAATTATGACAAAATTGAAGATACGCCAGGTGAAATTGTAATGAAAATTTTGGCGTTTGATAGTGATTTGTCAAAAATTGACCGTGTTAGTGAAAAGTTAGCTCAATCAGAAAGTCTTGCAATATCATCATCATCTAGAGGTAATATTGAGATTACTCATTCAGATGCACAAAAAGGTATAGCTTTAGAAACAATTGCTGAACGACTAAATATTGACATGAAAAATGTTATGGCAATCGGTGATAACATGAATGACATTTCAATGCTTGAACGTGTAGGTTATTCTGTAGCGATGGATAATGCTGCGCCAGAAGTAAAAGTAGTAGCAACATATGCAACAGACTCTAATGAAGAAAGTGGCGTCGGTAAGGCGATTATGAAACTACTTAAGGAAAATAACGAAAAATAGTATGAGGTGAAGTAATAAATGAAAGGTTTAATTATAGTAGGTAGCGCGAAATTAGGTTCGCATACTACTGCATTATCAAAATATTTAAAAGGTCATTTTGAAGCGCATGACTTTGAAGTTGATATCTTCGATTTGGCAGACCACCCAATCCATCAACTTGATGTGTCTGGCGCTTCACAACCAAGCGAAGATTATAAAAACAATTTAAACATATTAAAGGAAAAAGCGAGAGCAGCAGATTTCTTTGTGTTAGGTAGTCCGAATTACCATGGTTCATATTCTGGTATTTTAAAAAATGCATTAGATCATTTAACAATGGATGATTTTAAAATGAAACCAGTTGGCTTGATTGGTAATAGTGGTGGTATTGTAAGTTCCGAACCATTATCACATTTACGACTGATTGTTAGAACGTTATTAGGTATTGCGGTACCAACGCAAATCGCTACGCATGATACAGATTATAAAAAACTTGAAGATGGTACATTATACTTAGATAATGAAGAGTTCCAATTACGTGCACGTTTATTTGTAGATCAAATAATCTCATTCGTTAAAAATAGTCCTTACGAACATTTAAAATAAGGTAAACGTGCTATTTTACTTATGAACTAAAATAGTGGTATTAATTAGCGTAAAATAGTTATAAAAGGGTGCAAAGGCCCTATATAATACACTACATCACAATAATGGGCTGGAACATTTATACGTTCCAGCCCATTAGTTATATAATAAACTTGGTTGATTAGCCTTTACTATTTAATATTGTATCGACGATTAAATGGTATTGCTTAATAATAGATTCTATTTTCGGAAAATCTATATCATGTAAGAAGATGCGTCTTTCATCATAAACGTCTCTTGATTTTTTAAACAATCCTAAGTTGCTTAAATGATTAATTTGCACTGAAATAGGTGTGTTTTCAATATTTAGGTGCTTTTTAAGTTCTACAGCATCAATTTTTTCTTTGTTGAGATAATTCAGTTTTTCTAAAATGACAATTTCTAAAAACGACATATCTAAATTTTTCTTTAGTGCTCGTTTAATTGTATTTCTATTTTCCTCATAATAAATTGTATTCATAATTTCCCTCTCAATTCTTTTTAAACTTTGTATAAAGATTTGTCTTATTATTTCACTTTATCGTGCACATCCAGATTGACTATGCCTTTAATAAGTTTTATTTATTTCAAGATTGATAGGGAGCATAGCCTTTAACCTTTTCAAATTGTTGTAAATAATTTTGAAACGTACGGAATTTATATGTTTTCCATACGTTATCTAATGTATCTCCATTTAGTAATGCGCAATTTGAAAAATGAATTTTCGCAGCTACCATGTACTGTGATAATGTACTACCCACAATCATTGTAAAAGTTCGAGATAAAAAACTAGAATTTACAAAAAATACTTCGGCAATTTGCTGACAATTTAACTTATCTTCTATATGGTTGTGGATGTAAATTGTTATATTTTTAATTAGTGTATATTTATAATTATTTGATTCATAGCCAAGTTGACTGTTACACAAGCTTAATGTATGTATCGTTGTTAAAAGTGATAAGAACGCTTTTTTAGGCACATGGCATTCTTCCGTCAAAGATGAAAATATATTTGTGAATTGTGATTTTAATATATGATGTTCTCCATCTCCAAGATATGAATCTATTCCATTAGCCATTGTATGATCAATATCATTTATGTAATGATAGTTGTTTATTGATAAACAAAGTAAGTCAGCATCGATAGATATAAGCTCGATATATTCATAGTCATGAACGTAAAAAATATCACCAGAAATATATTGTTCAAATGTGTCATTTTTTAATAATGTGACATTGCCTTTGGAGACCCAATAAATATTTAAAAAGTGCGGTGTACTTAGATTATAATTTGTGCTTTTTATAAGTTTATGAAGTTTAATTTTATAGTCCATCTTTATAATTACCTCACACTTATCGAATAAAAATTGATTTAAAGTTACTATCATAATCATTTTAATATGGAAATCGTATATAGAACATTAGCTAAAATTAAATGTTAGTATTTATTGTTTTAAAAATAGAGAAGTTGATTCTAGGTAAATGTTAAAATTTTAATCTAACATACTAAAATTTTAATTAAGCACACCTTACAATACAGTGGCATAAAATTTAAGTTATATAAGTAAATAAAAAAGTGTACAAATTGTCGATGTTAATCAGACATTTTGTACACTTTTTAAAATCGCTATATTTTATTTTCTATATTTTAATTTTGCAAAGGCATCATGTTGATGTATGGACTCTTCGTTACGACATTCTATGTCGAATCCATCTAGCCATTCAAAACCGACTAAGTCTGCAGCGATCAAACGAATTAAATCTTCTACAAATCTTGGGTTTTCATAAGCGCGTTCTGTAACGCTTTTTTCATCTGGACGTTTAAGGATAGGGTATAATATAGAGCTTGCGTTCGCTTCCATAGCATCAAGTATTTTCCCTTTGTAATCGTCTACTAGCTCAACATCTTTGTTGATGTATGCTTTGACAGTTACAATACCACGTTGGTTATGGGCAGAGTATTCGCTGATTTCTTTAGAACAAGGGCAGAGTGTCGTTACTGCAGCTTGAATTGTGATTTCCTTGCGCGTTACTTCTTTTTTATCTATTGCTAGACCATAAGTAACATCTGCATGACCCACAGCTTTAATTTGGGTTACTGGGCTGTGTCGATCAAAAAACCACTTTGCTGATACATCTAAGCCAGCAGCATTTTGGTTCATGCTTTCTTGTAAACTACGTAGCAGTTGATAAAGTGAGTCAAAGTCTAATTCGATACCATTATGATAGTGTTTTTCAACACTTTCTAAAATTCGGCTCATATTGATACCTTTTTCATCTTGATTAAGGCTTGTTGAAAAACTAAAATTTCCAGCAGTTTGGAAACGATCAACAAGTACAGGGTATACAAGGTTTTTAATGCCGACTTCTTCTATTTCAAATAAGAAGTCTTTATGCGTGCTTTGCAAGTCTTTCATATTTTCTTTTACAGTTGGTTTAGTGCCTTCAATAGGGTCGACGGAACCGAAATGTTTCCAACGACCTTCTCGAGTAGATAAGTCAAATTCTGTCATGCTATTGCCTCCACTTAAGATTCAAAGTTATAAGTCCAATAAGGTTCTACTTCTAAGAAACTGTGCACTTCTCCAGGGACATCAGGTGTTGCTAATTGTTCTAAAAATGGTCCTGTTTGTGATGCATGTGCCTCAAATGCGCGAAGTTTTACCTCTTTATAATCACTGATCTCATTTAGAATGTCGGGTTCACCTAATTTTTCAGGTGCGTCATTACTAAATGCTACAAGTTGTAAACGTGGTCTTTCAGATGCTGCCATACGACCAACAGTTCTTACGACTGCTTCAGCAGTAGCTTCATGATCTGGGTGTACAGCGAACTGAGGATAGAACGAAATAATCACAGATGGTTGTAATTCATCAATTAAAGATTTAACCATAGCATCCATTTCATCATGGGGTTCAAATTCAACCGTTTTATCTCTTAATCCCATTTTACGTAAATCAGTTATGCCTATTGCTTCCATGGCATTTTCTAATTCTTTTTCTCTAATGTCCGGTAATGTTTCACGTGTTGCAAAAGGTGGGTTACCTAAATTACGCCCCATTTGCCCAAGCGTTAAACATGCATAAGTGACCGGAACGCCATTGTCGATATAACGTGCGAGTGTGCCTGCAGATGAGAATGATTCATCATCTGGGTGTGGAAAAATTACTAATACTTGGCTTTCCTCTGACATAATATGCCTCCTTAAGCTTTAAATGGTTGATTACTTATTTCTAACGCAGCAGCTAATTGACCTTCATAGTTAAAGCCCGCTAATAGAAACTCGCCATTTTCATTTACTTCGTAATGTGTTAACCCTTGAACATAAACCCAACCGTTATCTTTTAATTTGAGTCCAACACGGAAAGGATCTTTGTTGCCGCCTTTAAGTTGCGCATGTTCATAAGTAACTTGAATATTTCTTAAAAAGGTTCCTGCATTAAATACACGTTGGTCAAAGTGTGCAGCGTAAGCACCATTTGTTGTTTCGACGTGTAAGTATACAGGTTTATGCTCATATGAAGAAAGTAAAGATTGTACTTTTTCATGATTGATTTCTTCCAAAATTTTGCCTCCTTGCTTTCAAAACCCATCACTACAAAATTCATTTGATTTAAATTTAGTACAAATAATGTACTCTAAAAGATATCTACAGTCTAGTTTAAACCGACTTTTGTACATTTGCTACCTGAAAAGTAAATTTTATATACCAGAATTGTACTGTAATTTTGATTATCTATCTATTCTACTAAAAACAGCAATAGAAATGTATAACTCTGCTCATTTTAATGTAAATAATTTATATTCTATAACATGATATGAGTTCTAAAATTCAAATTCTGTTAAAATCACCAGAAAAACGTATAATGTATGTTGTAATCATATGTAGTATAAAATAGTTTGATCATCTTAATAGGAGGGCATTTGTTTATGAAAATAACAAATCTTGGAACGAGAAGTTATGCTTCTTTTTATGTAGCTTGTGAATTATACAAGCAGATGAGTCAACAATGTCATAGTAAATTAGGTTTAGCTACAGGTGGTACCATGGTTGAAGTCTATAAATTTTTAGTCGAGTTATTAAATAAAAACAAATTAGACGTATCTCAAATAGAAACATTTAATTTAGACGAATATGTAGGTCTTGATGCTACACATGTACAAAGTTATCACACATACATGAACGAAGTATTATTCAAACGTTATCCCCACTTTAATCCGTCATTAGTTCATATTCCGAATGGAAATGCGGAGAATTTAAATGAAGAAACAAAGCGTTATGAATATTTGATAAATCAACAAGGTCCAGTAGACATTCAAATATTAGGCATCGGTGAAAATGGACACATTGGTTTTAACGAGCCTGGTACAGATGTGAATAGTGCCACACATGTTGTGAATTTAACTGAAAGTACGATTAATGCGAATAGTCGCTATTTTGAAAATGGGGATGAAGTACCCAATCAGGCTATTTCTATGGGACTTTCTACAATTTTAAAAGCACAGAGAATCATTTTACTCGCATTTGGAGAGAAGAAAAGAGCGGCTATTGAGAAATTAGCTGAAAATGAAGTGAATAGTGATGTGCCAGCTACAATATTACATGCACACCCCAATGTAGAAATTTATGTTGATGATGATGCAGCACCTAGATTATAGTGACTGAGTTTTAATCATACAGAAAAGGGTAAACATTTTAAGCGTAAGATTTTAAAGCGTAAGCTTAGCCCAGTGAGGCTTTGATAATCTAATTCAAGAAGGGATGATCATTTTGGAATTACAACTAGCAATTGATTTATTAAACAAAGAGGAAGCGGCAGAGCTTGCAAATAAAGTTAAAGACTATGTAGATATTGTAGAAATTGGTACACCAATTGTGATAAATGAAGGGTTACCAGCCGTACAACATTTAAATGATAATATTGAAGGCGTTAAAGTTTTAGCTGACCTTAAAATTATGGACGCAGCAGATTATGAAGTGAGCCAAGCAGTGAAGTTTGGTGCAGATGTAGTAACTATTTTAGGTGTTGCAGAAGATGCTTCTATCAAGGCTGCAGTTGAAGAAGCACATAAACATGGTAAAGAATTATTAGTCGATATGATAGCCGTACAAGATTTACAAAAGCGTGCAAAAGAATTAGATGAACTAGGTGCGGACTACATTGCCGTTCACACAGGTTATGATTTACAGGCTGAGGGCGAATCACCATTAGAAAGTTTACGTCAGGTGAAATCAGTAATTAAAAGTTCTAAAGTTGCGGTAATCGGTGGTATTAAACCGGATACGATTAAAGAAGTGGTAGCAGAAGACCCGGATTTAGTTGTAGTTGGTGGCGGTATCGCTAATGCAGATGATCCAGTAGAAGCAGCAAAGCAATGTAAAGATGCGATTGAAGGCAGATAATATGACTGAAATTACAAACTATCGTCTAATCTTAGACGAACTAGACCATACCCTTTCACATGTGAAAGATAATGAAGCTGAAGTTTTTTTAGCACAGGTCGTTAAAGCGAAACAAGTTTTTGTTGCTGGGAAGGGTCGCTCTGGCTTTGTAGCAAATAGTTTTGCCATGCGTTTAAATCAATTAGGCAAATATGCATATGTTGTTGGAGAGTCAACGACGCCTTCCATCACTTCAGAAGATTTATTTGTAATTATTTCTGGATCAGGAAAAACGGAACACTTGAAACTTTTAGCTGATAAAGCTAAAGGTGTTGGCGCTGAAGTGGTTTTATTGACGACAAGTCCAAATTCACCAATCGGTCAATTGACGAATGCAATCATTGAGTTGCCAGCTGGTACTAAATACGATGCAGAAGGTTCGGCTCAACCATTAGGTAGTTTATTCGAACAAGCGTCACAAATATTCTTGGACAGCATCGTTTTAGATTTAATGTCAGAACTGAATATAGATGAAGAAACCATGCAACAAAACCACGCAAATTTAGAATAATTAAGGTGTTCGAGAGGTTAGCACATAAATCACTAACATCGTTTAACTGTCGACAAGGTCTCCGACTTTGTTGGCAGTTTTTTATGCGTCATTTTCGTGAATAAATAAAAGTTTAGATTGTACACTACAGCTATTAATATTTCTGCGAACATTACGGTCTTATTAATGTATATCTTATTTATATGTAGAGATAAGATATAGCTAAAATAGTGTTTTTTTATTAATCATGTTGTTAAAATTTATATTATAAATATATAATGTATTTATTAGTGTTTTATCATTCATTAAAGTAATGGCTTTCAAAAAAGGTTTATCTATTTTAATATAAATCAAATAGGTAAAAACAAATAAATTTGGTAAACAAGGAATAAAAAATTTCTGAAAATTTAGACATGATTAATAATATTATGCTAAGATATGCTGATGTTTTAGCGTCTAATGTGATGAAGGTGAGATATTTGAAGAAACGACAATGGAAATTAAGTACAATAATTATTATTTTTGTATGTATCGTTGTGCTAATTTCTTTAGTTATTACTAGTATTTTAATAAGTAATACTGTTAAAAATTCTATTCATAGAACTGCTGAAGAGAAGGCGGAAGCTGTGTCTAGCACCACGGCACAATCTAATATTATTAAAAGGGGTTTGAAAGATAAAAGTAAGGAACAACAAATACAGCGTTATGCTTCTGAAATTAAGGCAGCGACAGACGTCAGTTTCATTGTTGTTATGGATATGAATAGTATAAGAAAATCGCATCCCAATTCTGATTTAATAGGTAAAAAATTTCAAGGAGGAGATGAATCACCAGCCTTAAAAGGGAAAGAAATTATAACTGAATCTAAAGGAACTTTAGGAAAATCGTTAAGGTCATTTACCCCAATTTATGACAATGGTGAACAGATTGGTATAGTCGCAGTTGGTATACCAATTGAAACTGTAAATGAAGCATTTGCATCGGGAATGAAAGATATTTGTATTGGCCTGATTATAGGTCTGTTTTTCGGCATTGTAGGTGCATACTTATTGGCGAGATATATTAAAAAGATACTACATGGTTTAGAACCTGGAATTATTGCGAAACGATTAGAGGAAAGAAATACGATGTTGCAGTCTGTTCATGAAGGCATCGTTGCAGTAGATAAAGATGGGAAAATTAATTTGGTAAATAAATCGGCTATACAAATATTTAAAAAAGCGGGATTAGCTGCATATCCAATCGGCATGAAAATAAATGAATATTTGGATTCAACTCAATTAGATAAAGTGGTAGAGATTGGACAACCTCAAGTTGATGAAGAACAAAATATTAACGGCGTGAAAATATTGGTTAATAGAGTGCCACTATATGTTAATAACCAAATCGTTGGAGCAATTTCAACTTTCAGAGATAAAACAGAGATGAATAGATTATCCGAACAACTAGTTGGTGTGAAAACTTATGCGGAAACTTTAAGAGCACAATCTCATGAATTTAGTAATAGGTTACATGTTATTATGGGCATGTTACAAATGGAAAATTATGAGGAAGTAAAACAATATATTCGAGAAATTGTGAGTTATAGTGCTCAAGAAAATGTTAATATTGCTACACAAATTAAAGATGCGGCATTGGCAGGATTTCTAATTGGTAAACTGAGTTTGGCTAGGGAGAAAAATATAGAATTAACAATTCATATAAATGAAGTGGTTCCCGAACCTCATGATAGTCGATTAACACATGAAATTATTACCGTAATTGGTAATTTAATTGATAATAGTATAGATGCTTTAGAGCATCAGAATGACAAAATAATTAAAGTTAATTTAAACTATACACAACAAAATTTGAAATTTGATATAACAGATTCCGGAGAAGGTCTAACAACACATATGCAACATAAGATTTTCGAAAAAGGTTACTCTACAAAAGGAAATAACAGAGGGTATGGTCTATATTTAATAAAAGAAAGTGTTAAGAAGCTCAATGGCTCAATTAACGTCGATAAAGATTTGGATGGATGCACTAAATTTATAGTTGAAATCCCATATGATTGAAAGAAGGGGAAAAGATGATTGATGTATTAATTGTTGAAGATGATCCGATGGTCGCTCAATTAAACCAACAATTTTTAGAAAAAATAGAAGGATTTAATATAAACGATATCGCATATAACATTAAAGATGCCACAGCAATACTTCAATGTAAGAAGGTTGATTTAGTATTATTAGATGTCTATTTACCAGATGAAAGTGGTCTGACATTACTTGATTATATACGTCAACATCAATTAAAAACAGATGCAATATTAATTACGGCGGCATCAGACATAGAAAAAGTACAAACTGCGCTACACTATGGGGCAGTCGATTACTTAATTAAACCATTTGAATTTGAAAGATTTGAACAAGCATTAGTTAAATATAAGCATAAGTTTCAAATATTTAATCAACGCGAAGTAGTAGATCAAACCGCGTTAGATGAGGCGCTACTTATTAAGCGTAATACCACTCATGAAACTAAAGCGACACTCCCTAAAGGTTTAACGCAGAGTACATTGCAAGCGATTGTTAATAATGTAAATCAATCAGAAAAGAGTGAGTTTTCTACGGCAGAAATTGCAGAAGCGGCCCATATATCTAGAGTTTCTGTACGTAAATATTTAAAGTTTCTTGTAGAAATAGATATGCTTGAAGAGTCGCTCACTTATGGCATTGGTAGACCAGTATATTTATATAAATTTAAAAAGAAAAACATCGATTTTCTACAAAAATATATTTCAATTACCTAGAAAGTATTTAATAGTGCCTCAAGTAAATGTTTGTAGTGTTCGTAACTGCAGATTGAATATCCACTGCTCAACTTGCATTATGATTGAAGTCTAAAGTTCAAAAAGGTATCTAATTAGTTTATAATTAGAATTAATTAACTTTAGGAGTGTTTTTTTGAAATACTTTTTAATTACTATGGGTGTATTATTTACAATTATTGGTTTTGTAGGAGCTGTATTACCGCTATTACCTACGACGCCATTTTTGTTAGTTGCTGTTATTTGTTTTTCCAAGAGTTCGGAGAGATTTGAAAAATGGTTAGTAAATACTAAAGTTTATATAACTTATGTAGAGAGTTTTAAAAACAACAAAGGTTATACTTTGAAAAATAAATTTAAGTTATTGATTAGTGTTTATATTGTTGTTGGATTTTCGATTTTTATGATAGATCATTCATTAATAAGACTAGGGTTGGTAATTATGGTAGTTATCCAGACAATTGTGCTATTTACAGTTGTTAAAACATTGCCTAAGGATTTTTAAGTTTAAAAAAGTAGGAATAAGAAACAATAGGATAGCGATTAAATTGTATTCAGCTTTTATTTTGACCATTTGTATTTATAAAAGGTAGAAATGGTCAAATGCTCATATGTAATCTCACAAACTCAATAAGCAGATTACAAGAGAGGATTTAAAAACAAAGGTATAGGGTCAATGTGCATAAAAACTAGTTTTTTTAGCGTTATTCTTTATAACTGGAGGATTGAAAATGAAATTTATCACTATTATTTTGGGTATTTTAGTGATACTTTCTTGGTTGTTTGTACTAAAAGAGTACAAACAAGGAAATGAGAAAACAGAAAAAGGTAAGACAGTCATCCTAATTGCTTGTGCTTTGACTTTAGTAATGACATTAATGAATTTCTTTGACTAGTTAGAAAGTTGAACATCATACTAATTGGCTTTAAAAGTGATAGCGTTAAAATTTATAAACTTTATTAATGATATGACATATTATTAATAGAAAAGCTCCCTGGAATCTATATAATCGATTTCGGGGAGCTTTTTAACAAGGAAATTATTTTATTCTTTTAAATATAGTTGAAGCAATGGCACAAAAAATGGTAATACAAAGTAACACACATAAAAGTATAAAGCTACTGCCAGTGACATTAAAGCCCATTTCAAAAGTAGTATTACGCTTATGCATATAGAAATTTATAATTATAGTAATTACCACGCCAATAAAGGAAAGTATGCCTATAATATCAATCATTAATTTAGCGTAAGGGTACTTGATATTTTTAGTAATCATATCTTCACTGCTTTCTTTAAATTTGGTTTATGAAAAATGCGAATTGTTTGTACTTGCATGTAAAGTGATAAATAAGAGCTAGAAAAACGCTTCATTTATCATTATAAGATTAGCAATTTATTTTTTCTTAAACTTTAAATTTTTATCGTAATTATAGAATGTGTGATATTTATATGTAAGCACTATAAACATAATAACATAGTTTATTAATATGTTATAATCGTGATAAATATATTTTGGAAAAGAGTGTTTGATTAAAATAAAGCATGTGGCATAAATATATGATCCACATGCTTTTATTGTTTTAAATGTCATCTAAAACAATGCTAAAGGTTTTGACATACACAGCATTCCCAGAAATTTTTATATCATAATCATCAGTATGAGTTGTCACTTCAACGTTCACTTTACCATCCTTTTCTATTTCTTGACCTTGTTCGATGAGTAACGTTAATGGGTTAGATACCCTCTGTCTCTGTTTTATATATTTAATGTAATATGCGCCCATTACACCGGAAGCGGTACCTGTGACTGGGTCTTCTTTAGTACCTGAAAAGGGTGAGGAAAAATGTCTTGCATGCATATCGGTGTTGAAGTGATGCGTTTCCAGACAGAATGGATGAATCGAAACGCGTGGCAGTTCTTTTAATATTGAAGGAAATAGTTCATTATCTGGATTCAATTTTTCACAAACTTTAAGGTTTTTAACTGGGGTAATAAGTGTCCAAACACCTGTACTTCCATAAACAATAGGTAAATTATTATCAAAATCGCTTGTTTCTATACCCAAAGCATTAGCTAAATCAACCTTAGAACCAGAGAATGTTTTAAACTGTGGTGAGGCTTGTTGCATAGTAATATATACATCATCACTTGAATTATCAATTTTTATTGGTAATACACCAGCGTTTGTTTCGATTGTAAAGTCTGTTTTATTCTGTAATAAACCTCTAGTTTTTAATGCGTAAAGCGTTGCAATAGTTGCATGACCACACAGGTTCATTTCATGACCTGGCGTAAAAAATCGTATGCTTAAATCAGCTTTATTAGATTTAAGTGGAAAAGCAGTTTCATTGAATCCAACTTTTAAGGCAATCGCCTGCATTTCTTCAACTTTTAAATCATCACCACATAATACGACACCCGCTGGATTACCTCTATTTGCTTCAGTACTAAAAGCGTCATAGTGATAGACTTGTACAGATTTTGTCATTGAATCACTCCTATATGTAACAATCTCATATTTAATGTTGTTGATTAACTCATTTGTTGTTACCTCTAATTTATCAAAGTTTATAGCCTGAGTAATAAATGATTATTAAAATAACGCTAATTGTAATCATGTTTAACCCAAAATATTATTCTGTTTACCCGTTATTATTTAATAATGTTACATATTTTTGGTTTTTTTAATTACAAAAAGATTTAAAAATTTACATAATCTATCATTCCTCCTCGTTTAGCAATATTATGAAAATATTCATTATTTAAGGGGGATGTCAATGATATCTAAAAGTGAAATGAAAGCGCTTACTATAGATGGGGTAGAAAAAGATGGCCGAATCTGGTCGAAATTAACACATATGAAGGTAGGGGTTATACCTTTACCTCTCTATATAACATTAGCAGTAATCATATTTATTGCCTCTGTTTACAATGCGTTACCGGCCGATATGATTGGTGGTTTTGCGATCATTATGATTTTAGGGGTATTGTTTGGTGATTTAGGAATGAAAATTCCAATTTTAAAAGATATAGGTGGTCCTGCAATTTTAGCTTTATTAATACCATCTTCTTTAGTATTTTTAGGTGTCTTTAATACAGCTTCTATGAACGCCGTAACAACGTTAATGAAAACATCAAATTTCTTATATTTTTATATTTCATGTCTTGTTGTTGGTAGTATTTTAGGAATGAAGAGTAAAGTTTTAATACAGGGGTTTACCCGTATGTTTATTCCGTTAATTGTAGGTACTTTAACAGCGGTTATTGTTGGATTACTTGTAGGTATGTTATTTGGTTATGAAATTAAACATACATTATTTTATATTATTGTACCTATTATTGGGGGAGGAATTGGAGAAGGCATTTTACCTTTATCAATAGCATATTCATCAATTTTAGGGGAATCTGCTGAATCCTTTGTTGCGCAAATGATACCAGCAGCTGTTATCGGTAATATTATTGCAGTCGTGACAGCTGGATTAATGATGAGATTAGGAGAAAAGAAAAAGTCATTATCTGGTGATGGGACATTAGTAAAGGCAACTGATGATAAAGAGATGGCAGCTGATACAAACGACGATAATAAAAAAGTAGATTTTTCACTTATGGGAGCGGGTTTATTAATAGCCTGTACGTTCTTTATTTTTGGTGATCTTGCACACAAATTTATTGGTATTCCAGGACCAGTAATTATGATTTTATTGGCTACATTGATTAAATGTTTACAATTAATGCCTAATAAAATGGAACAAGGTGCACACCAGCTATACAAATTCATATCTACGAGTTTGACTTGGCCACTTATGGTTGGCTTAGGTATGTTGTATATACCATTAGAGGAAGTTGTTAAGATTGTTTCACCTGCATATATTGTGGTTTGTGCTTCAGTGGTTATAACGATGATTGGCTCTGGGTTTTTTGTCGGCAAATTGATGAAAATGTATCCAGTTGATGCTGCCATTGTTACAGGATGTCATAGTGGCCTGGGTGGCACAGGTGATGTTGCAATTTTATCAGCATCAAAACGCATGTCATTAATGCCATTTGCGCAAGTAGCAACAAGATTAGGCGGTGTATCAACAGTAATAGCTGCAACATTTTTAATGAAACTATTAAGTTAATAAGAATGCATTCACTACTATTTATAAATAAAAGACGAAATAACAAATAATTAAGGGAGTAGAAATACATGACTATAAAAAACTATAAAGCTGAATCAATAGAGCTTCATCAAAAACATGCAGGGAAATTGGAAATTAATAGTAAAGTAGATGTGAATACGCAAGAAGATTTAAGCACAGTTTATACGCCTGGTGTTTCGGAAGTGTGTAATGTAATTGCTGAAGATGAAGAAAAGGTAAATACATTGACGTCTAGAGGTAATATGATAGGCATTGTCTCAGACGGTACAGCCGTTTTGGGGCTAGGCGATATTGGGCCCAAAGCTGCGATACCAGTCATGGAAGGAAAAAGTATATTATTCAAAAAATTTGCAGATTTAGATGCCTTTCCTATTTGTTTGGATACTAAAGATACTGAAGAAATTGTTAATATTATAAAGGCACTTCAACCTAATTTTGCAGGAATAAATTTAGAAGATATTGCAGCACCTCGTTGTTTTGAAATTGAAAAAAGATTAAAAGAAGCATTAGATATTCCTGTGTTTCATGACGATCAACATGGGACCGCTATTGTTGTGCTTGCTGCATTAATTAATGCATTAAAAATTGTCGAGAAAGAAGATTATGAAGTGCAAATAGTGATTAATGGTGCAGGGTCAGCAGGTATTGCCATTGCGCAATTATTATTAAGTGCTGGATATAAAGATATTGTATTATTAAGTATTGAAGGCGTAGTTTGTCAAGGCGAGATATGGATGAATGATGCACAAAAGGATATTGCTGAAGTGACTAACTTAACGCAAAAACGCGGTGGTTTAGATGATGTGATTCAAGAGGCAGATGTGTTCATAGGCGTTTCGGCACCTAATGTTTTAAATGAAAGTCATGTTAAAGCGATGAGCGATCAGCCAATTATTTTTGCATTAGCCAATCCAATACCTGAAATCTTTCCAGAAGAAGCAATTGCTGCAGGAGCCGCTGTTGTAGGAACTGGGCGTTCTGATTATCCAAATCAAATTAATAATTTACTAGCATTCCCAGGTATCTTTAGAGGCATTTTAAATGCGCGTAAGCAGCATATTACGACTGAAATGAAAGTAGCTGCTGCACAGGGTATTGCAAATGTTATTCCTGAAAGTGAATTAAGTAAAGACTATGTAATTCCACATGCATTAAATTCAGATGTAGTAGCAACGGTAGCCAATGAAGTTGAAAAATCAGCTTTGGAAACAGTCCATAAATAAATTGATTTAAATGAAGTGGATGATTGATATAGTCAGTAACTATAACTGATTTTTAAAACTGTCAAAGTTACCGATATTAAAAATTCTATTTCTTATAAATGTTGTTGAGAGCATGCTAAATCGTATAATAAATGAGGTCGATATGAGTTGAGGATAGTGTTTCTGTCCTAAAATCATGTCGACTTTTTTATTTAAAATGGAATGATTGTTATAGAAATCGTAATAATAAAATATAAAAATATTTGAAAAAAACAGTATATAGCTACACCGAACAATATGAAATCTATATAATAAATGTTAACATTAAGAATATTATAGTTAACAATAAGGTGATGAAAATGCAATTATTAAAAAATATTGAAAGGTACGCGCAATATCAACCGTACGATTGTGCACTTCAATTTGATGCAGAACTTGTAAGTTATAAAGCGTTGCAAGCACGCATAGTAGCGATTGTAGAACAATTACATGATATTCCTGAAAATCAATGTGTTGCACTTACGATGAACAACCCGATGTCTACAGTATTGTATTATTTGGCTTTGATCAAAAAAGGATGCATACCTTGTGTTATGGATTTTCGATGGACTCAAGAGCAAGTAAACAAGCTCATAGAAAAATACGATATTGCATATCTTATAAATAATGATTTAAAAGTCATATTATTTAAACAAGTAGAAGAAAATACTACAAAGATAGATAATATATTACATATTGGTTTTACTTCTGGAACGACAGGTCTGCCTAAAGCGTATTATAGAAATGAGATGTCATGGCTATATTCATATGAAGAAACTGAAAAATTAATGGACACTGAAATAGATACTATGATTGCACCAGGGCCACTATCACACTCTTTATCTTTATTTGTGTGCATCTTTGCTTTGTATAGTGGTAGGAAATTTATTGGGCAGCAACAATTTAATGCAAAAGTATTAATGAATAAAATAAAAATAGACAAAACAATAAAGCATTGCGCTTTATTTGTAGTTCCTACAATGTTAGATACTTGTGTTGCCTGGAACAGTTCTGGGCAACAAATTAGATATATATTTACGACCGGAGATAAGTTACAACATCGTTTAAGAAATAGTGTTACCATGCTTTTTCCTAATGCAACATTAATAGAGTTCTTTGGAACTTCGGAGGCGAGTTTCATTAGTTATAACTATAATAATGAGGCACCTAGTCATTCTGTTGGAAAACTATTTCCTAATGTTACAATCAATCTCGACCAAGTTGATGAATATGGTATTGGTAAATTAAAAGTTAAGAGCAACATGGTATTCAGTGGATATATTGGGGATTCACATCCAAATGATGATTGGATAGAGATTGGTGATTTTGCATCAATAAACTCAGAAGGTTATTTATATTTACATGGTCGCCAGCATGAACGAATGATTATTGGTGGTAGGAATGTTTATCCAAGTGAAATAGAACATTTTGCTCAAAATTTTAAAGAATTCAATGAAGTATTAGTCATTAGTGAGCCTCATTCAAAATTTGGCGAAATCGCTATAATGCTTTATACGGGTGAGCGTCAAGTGAAGTATCGGGAGTTTAAGCATTATTTAACTCAGTATTTGGCTCGTTATCAGGTGCCATCAAAGTTAGTGAAAGTAAGTGAAATGTATTATACACAAAGTGGTAAAATTGCACGCAAACTTATGAGAAGTCTTTATTTAAAGGGTGAATTAAAACAATGAACGAAGCAGTTGTAATCGCAGCGAAACGAACGCCATTTGGCAAATATGGTGGGAAATTAAAGCATTTAGAACCAGAAGCATTATTAAAACCATTATTTGAGCATTTCAATGCACAATATGCACATATAATGTCAGAAGTTGACGATGTTATTTTAGGTAATGTGGTAGGAAACGGTGGCAATATTGCTAGAAAATCTTTGTTAGAAGCTGGATTGAATCAAAATATTCCAGGGCTTACATTAGACAGGCAATGTGGTTCTGGGCTAGAAGCTGTGATACATGCATGTCGAATGATTCAAGCTGGTGCGGGTTCCATATATATTGCTGGTGGTGTAGAAAGTACAAGCCGAGCACCATGGAAGATTAAAAGGCCGCAATCCGTCTATGACACGCAGTTACCTGAATTTTTTGAACGTGCCTCTTTTGCACCAGATAGCCAAGATCCATCGATGATTCAAGCTGCAGAACATGTAGCACAAACATATAACATTTCAAGAAAAGATCAAGATGCATTTGCATGGAAAAGTCATAGCAAGACAATTATGGCTTATAAACAAAAGCATATTAATCAAGAAATTGTTCCGTTGGAAGTAAAAGGTGAAATTTTTAACAGAGACGAAAGTATTAAGGAAAAAATGGGTGAACGCACATTAAATCGTTTGAAACCGTTATTAACTGAAGGAACAGTCACTGCAGGTAATTGTTGTATGAAGAATGACGGTGCAGTATTATTGTTGATTATGGATAAAACAGTCGCTAAAGATTACGGTTTACAAGAAGGTTTAATTTTTAAAGATGGCATTACAATAGGACTAGACCCTACTATACTCGGTATGGGTCCTGTACCTGCAGTAAACGCGTTACTTGAGAGAAATAAATATACAATAGATGAATTAGACGCCATGGAACTAAATGAGGCTTTTGCATCTCAAGTATTAGCAAGTCAAAGAGAGCTAGGTATGTCACTAGATAAGTTGAATATATATGGTGGCGCAATCGCTACAGGGCATCCATATGGAGCAAGTGGAGCTGCCTTGGTTACACGCTTGTTTTATATGAAGAATTATCATAGAACTATTGCAACTATGGGTATTGGAGGGGGCATGGGAAATGCAGCATTATTTGAACGATGGTCATGAAGTTAGAGAAGTTATATTCAATGATAAGGAAGTTAATATTTACAATCAATTTTTTGGTAATGAGCCAACTAATATAGTTCCTCCACTTTTGTGCGCAAAGTTATGGCCAGAATTTACCTTGTTTCAAGAATTTATAGAAAATGAAATTTTACTTAGAGAAACCGAGGTTACTCAAATACATCCTTTAAGTGTAAATGAACATTATTTAGCACATATGTATATTGTCGACTGTAAGAAAATACGTCAATATATGAAATATATAGTCAAGTTAGAAATTAATAAAAATAAATATAAATGTATATCTATTACGCAAACTTTTTTGGAGTGTATTTAAAATGTTTGAGCTAAATATAAAACAAGTAAGTGAATATTTATCATTAATTAACGATCATAATCCAGTACATAAGCAAATAGTTCCAGGTCAAATGGTAGTTCAAATAGCGCTTACAAAAACAAAAGTGAATTGGTCATCTTACAAAGTGAAATATGTTGAATCTATTGAAATATCAGAAGTTATTAAAGTTAAATTTGAAAAACCTAATAAATTAATTATTTTAAATGAAAATGACAAAATAAAAATATGTATTACGAAAAAATGAGTTTCCATATTTACTTAATGGAGCTCGTTTTTTATTTTATTATAAGTTTTATATGTACGAAAAATAAATAGATTAGTATACATTTTTTGCATAAAAATAAAGAAAAAAGTGATTAAAAGGTTGAGTGCAGTTTGACAATATTCATTAACTACGTATAATTGTATAACATGTTAAAGGGAGTGGACATATTCATGGATTATGAAAAGGATTTTGATAAAAGTAGTATAAATAAGGTTGATCCCAAAACTGCTAAAAAAACTGTGTTTGCCACAGGTATCGGAAACGCAATGGAATGGTTTGACTTTGGTTTATATTCTTATTTAGCGGTGATACTCGGACAAAACTTCTTCAGTTCGGTAGAAAATGATCAACTCAAAACAATATTTACATTTGCAACATTTGCAATCGCGTTCTTACTTAGACCAGTCGGTGGTATTATCTTCGGTATGATTGGGGATAAATACGGTAGGAAAGTAGTATTAACAACAACCATCATTATGATGGCGTTCTCGACACTACTCATAGGTATATTACCTACATATGATCAAATTGGTGTTTGGGCTCCAATACTACTCTTATTAGGTAGAGTGTTACAAGGATTTTCAACAGGTGGAGAATATGCAGGTGCAATGGTATATATAGCAGAATCATCTCCAGATAGAAAGCGAAATACACTTGGTTCTGGACTTGAAATTGGTACATTATCAGGTTATATTGCTGCATCAGTATTAAGTGGATTATTATTCTTCTTTTTAAATGATGATCAAATGGCTTCGTGGGGTTGGAGAATTCCATTTATCTTAGGCTTATTCTTAGGTATCTTTGGTTTTTATTTAAGAAGAAAACTAGAAGAATCTCCAGTATACGAAAATGAACTTGCAGATAAACCGAAAAGAGATAACATTGGTTTCTTAACCATTATTAGATATTATTATAAAGATATTATTGTATGTTTTGTTGCAGTTGCGTTCTTTAACTGTACAAATTATATGGTAACTTCATATATGCCATCATATTTACAACAAATTGTTAAATTAGATGGCACAACAGTATCTGTCTTAATCACAGTTGTTATGGCAGTAATGATTCCATTAGCATTAATGTTTGGTCGACTTGCTGATAGAATTGGTGAGAAAAATGTATTTTTAATTGGATTGATTGGTACTGCAGTATTTAGTATTGCTGCTTTTTCACTTTTCCAAACAACGTCGATTATCTTTATTATCGTTGGTATCTTTGTCTTAGGTTTCTTCTTATCAACATATGAAGGAACTATGCCTGGTTCGTTACCAACAATGTTCTATACTCATATTAGATATAGAACGCTGGCAGTAACATTTAATGTATCTGTGTCATTATTTGGTGGTACGACACCGTTAATCTCATCTTCACTTGTAGCGAAAACAGGTGATCCATTATCTCCGGCTTATTATTTAACGGCTGTGAGTATTGTAGGTATTATCGTTATTTCGTTATTACATGTAAGTACAGCAGGGAAATCACTTAAAGGTTCATACCCTAATGTCGAAAGTAACGAAGAATATGAATATTATAAGGATAACCCTGATAAAGCTTTGTGGTGGACGAAAGATAAGCGCGTGTAATTAAAAATTTCAAATATAGTTAAAAGAGGGACAGAAATCAATTTTTTATATAAAATGATTTCTGTCCCTTTCTATGAACTATGACGAGGAATGAAATAGCTTTTGATGAAATAAACACTCGAGTTAATTCTCATGTGCAAGCATCATTAATTTAATAAACGGATTGCAAGGGTTAAAAATACTTATGTTCATTTCAGTCATTTACTGTCTATATGATTAAACAGTTCCAGACATTCAATGTTCAGGACTGTTTTTTATGTTATCTTAAGGTTAATTGAGAAAACTTAGGAGGATGCATATGGCTGATACAGTAGAACAGTATTGGAGAAAATTTATTGAAGCATTCCCAGAATATAAAGGTATGAAATTTGAAGCATGGTCTTTTGGTGTTGATGAAGATGAATTAGCGAAATTAGTAAAACAAGGTGAGAAAACTGCAACGACAAGTGGTTATGAATCTTATAAAGTTGAAGAGGAACCACTCCCTAAAGTAGGAGAGGTTAGTGTCATTTTAAATGAAAGAGGTCATTCCCAATGTATAATTCAAACAACACGCGTTTATCAAACTACTTTTAATGAAGTAACTGAACATCATGCATACTTAGAAGGCGAAGGTGATAAGTCGTTAGCATATTGGCGTAAAGCACATATAGATTTCTTTAAGCCGTATTATGAGTCTTTAGGATTGGAGTTTAATGAATCAATTGGAGTAGTATGTGAAGAATTTAAATTGCTATATGTATAAAAATAGTGGTACATAAGTTAGAACTGCTTCGAGGTTGCTCTCCAAGCAAACAAAGGGGACAATCTTTGCCTAACTATGTACCACTTAGGGTGAGTGTTTATAGGGTTGTGTGTTCAAAGTGTGTATAAGGGGACAACTTATACATGCTTTGCTTTTTTAACTTCATATTTCTTAAAGGGGAGTTAATTGTATATCTTAAATTCTGAATTCTTCATATTGCATTTTCTGCAAAGTCTTCGATGTATAGAAAATGTGCTTAATAACTTAACTTCATGTTATCAACATCATTTTCAAGTAGAGAGAGTAACTTATATAATTCATTCATGTTGAAATTTTCATCGAACTTAACAGAAATTGTTTTGAAAGTCTTGGTGATGATTTCATATATTGGGTTACCATTTTCAAAAGCTTGTTTGTAGATAATCATGTTGTGATTCCCTCCTTTATCTCTCTACACTTAATATATTAATAGAAAAACAAAGTAAATACATGAGTCTACAGTATCAACTTTTTATCAGACTAATGTCGTATATTATTTGAATATTTAAATAATAGTGCGTGTTTGAAGTAGTTTTATAGGTTGTTTGAAGTTTATATTATATAGTTGTTCATAACCCATTTTTCAAAACTTTCCATAATATATAAAGAAAGCACACCTCATTGTAAACATGCTTTTGAGGTGTGTTTCTGTCTCTCATTTATTTAAACTTCTGTAACTTCTACATCAATGTGTTCAACGCGGTTAAATGCACCATGATCAACTGGACCAACGAAGTCATTCATTTTCCAACCATTTTTAATTGCTGAAGCAACAAATGCTTTTGCAGCGATAACAGCATCTTTAGGTGATTTACCATTTGCTAAGTATGCAGTAGTAGCTGCTGCGAATGTACAGCCAGCACCGTGGTTATAACTTTGTTGGAACATATCTGTTGTTAATTGATAGAACTGTTTGCCATCAAAGTAAAGGTCGTATGATTTATCTTGGTCTAATGCTTTACCACCTTTAATAATAACGTGTGCTGCACCTTGTTGGTGAATAATTTCGGCGGCTTTTTTCATATCATCTATTGATTTTAAAGTACCTAAATTGGCAAGTTGACCAGCTTCAAATAAGTTTGGTGTTACAACAGTAGCTTTTGGTAATAAATATTCTACCATTGCGTCTGTGTTACCTGGATTCAGTACTTCGTTTTCTCCTTTACATACCATTACTGGATCTACAACAAAATAGTCTGCACCAGACTCAACGAATGCTTCGCCGGCACGTTTGATAATTTCTTGTGTACCTAGCATACCTGTTTTCACTGCATCTGGACCAATTGAAATTGCTGTTTCTAATTGTTTTTCAAATACATCAAATGGAATTGGTGTTACATCATGTGACCATGTTTTTTCATCCATTGTTACGATTGAAGTTAAGGCTACAATGCCGTATGTGTTTAATTCCTGGAAGGTTTTTAAATCAGCTTGCATGCCTGCTCCAGCACTAGTATCTGAACCGGCAATCGTTAATGTTTTTTTCAATGCCATTAAATTTCACTCCTAAATATCTTTTGCACTTATCATACCATGTTTAACAGGTATTCTAAATAATGAGGTGTTGATAAAGGAGGCTTTGAGAAGCTTGTAAGGATTTAAAAGGATTTACGTAAGTGAGGGTCGTTAAATTAATAAACCAAGCAAACACCTGAGCATAAGCTCAAGTGTAAGCACCACTAATTTTGCTAAAGCAAAAAAGTGATAAAGCCTCTCGTTACCGAGAAAGGAGAGAGGAACACCTGAGCATAAGCTCAAGTGTAAGAAACACTAATTTTGCTAAAGCAAAAAAGTGGTTCTTTATGTTACTATATGAATGAGGTGAGACGATATGGAATGGTCGGATATTTTTCATGATATAACTACGCGACATGACTTTACTGCCATGCATGATTTTTTAGAAAAAGAATATACTACTGAAGTGGTGTATCCAGATAGAGAAAATATTTATCAAGCATTTGATTTAACGCCTTTTGAACACGTGAAAGTGGTCATATTAGGCCAGGATCCTTATCATGGACCGAATCAAGCACATGGATTAGCTTTTTCAGTGCAGCCAGATGCCAAGTTTCCACCTTCTTTACGAAATATGTATAAAGAACTTGAAGATGATATTGGTTGTATAAGAAAATCTCCACATTTACAGGATTGGGCGCGTGAGGGTGTCTTGTTATTAAATACTGTTTTGACGGTTCGCCAAGGGGAAGCGCATTCTCATAAAAATATTGGCTGGGAAGTCTTTACTGATGAAGTGATAAAAGCGGTATCTGAACAATTGACAAATGTCGTGTTTATTTTATGGGGGAAACCCGCGCAACAGAAAATTAAGCTAATAGACACTACAAAACACCATATTATTCAGTCTCCACATCCGAGTCCATTGTCAGCATATCGTGGTTTCTTTGGATCAAAACCGTATTCTCTGACAAATAAATATTTACAGACAAATGGCATCCAACCAGTGAATTGGTGTGAGAGTGAGGATTAATATATGGAAAAAGAAAAGATTATTCAATTGATTGAACAGGAGTTAATTCAAGCAGACGAAGCTCAAAGTAATACTGATTTTGAGAAGCATATATATGCGATTCATACATTAACATCATTAGTTACTGAGACTGGTTCTAATAAACAACTTTATAGTGACAATAGTTTTAATGTATCATCTTCTTTTAAATCATCAACAGTACAACAAGGCAATACTAAAGCGCATATTTCTGAAAATGAAATCAGAGCGATGGGTGGAAAAGTTCCAAATAGTTCCAGTCAGAATGTGACAACCGATACTGGATTAAATTCTAATAAATTGGTTACAGATGATGAAATAGGTAATGGTGACTCAATTTTTGATTTTTAAATAATGGAAGGATGGAAATTAACATGATGAAAGTGTTTATTGTTTTAGGCGCACTTAATGCGATGATGGCAGTAGGTACAGGTGCTTTTGGTGCACATGGATTAGAAAATAAGCTGTCGGAGAAATACTTATCCATTTGGGAAAAGGCGACAACTTACCAGATGTATCATGGTCTAGGATTATTAGCGATAGGTATCATTAGTGGTACTACATCGATTAATGTCAATTGGGCAGGTTGGTTACTATTCTTTGGTATTATATTTTTCAGTGGTTCATTGTATATTTTAGCTTTAACTCAAATTCGTATATTAGGCGCGGTTACACCAATTGGCGGCGTACTATTTATTGCTGGCTGGCTAATGTTAGTTATAGCAACGATTAAATTATAAATTTATAATTGTTATAGAATTCATCTTATGGGTATAATACATTCCATGAGGTGAATTTTATTTATGAGTCAAAATGAAAAACAGATAGATAGAGGAGATTTAAAACAGAATTTATCTGAGAAGTTTGTATGGGCAATCGCCTATGGATCGTGTATAGGTTGGGGTGCTTTTATATTACCTGGTGACTGGATAGGTCAATCAGGCCCGGTTTCTGCAGCGATAGGTATCGTCATCGGTGCATTATTAATGATACTTATAGCAGTAAGTTATGGTGCATTAGTAGAACATTTTCCTGTTTCAGGCGGAGCCTTTGCATTTAGTTTTTTAGGGTTTGGGAGGTACGTAAGTTTCTTCTCATCCTGGTTCTTAACATTTGGGTATATTTGTGTGGTCGCATTAAACGCCACAGCATTTAGTTTATTAATTAAATTTTTATTACCTGATATTTTAGAAACTGGTAAATTATATACGATAGCAGGATGGGACGTGTATATCACTGAAATTCTGATTGCTTCATTATTATTAATTGTTTTTATGTTTATAGCGATTAAAGGTGCAAGTGTTTCAGGGTCTCTGCAATACTATTTCTGTGTAGCAATGGTTATTACAATATTATTATTATTTTTCGGTTCTTTCTTTGGTAATAACTTTTCTTTTGAAAATTTACAACCATTAACCGATGAAAGTAAGGGATGGTTTACTTCAATCATAATGATTGTGGCAATTGCGCCATGGGCATATGTTGGATTTGATAATATACCACAGACAGCGGAAGAATTTGATTTTTCGCCTAATAAAACATTCAAACTTATTGTATATAGTTTGTTAGCTGCAGCATTTACCTATGTATTGATGATATTATACACTAGTTGGTTAAGTACTTCGTCGACCAGTTTAAATGGAAACTTATGGTTAACAGGTGCTGTAACACAAGAAGCCTTTGGTTATATTGGTTTAGCAGTGTTAGCAATTGCTATTATCATGGGGATTTTTACTGGATTAAATGGCTTCTTAATGAGCTCCAGTCGTTTGCTATTCTCTATGGGCCGTTCAGGTATTATGCCATCAGTATTTAGTAGATTGCATAATAGATACAAAACGCCATATATTGCAATTATCTTCTTAGTTGCTATTACGTTAATTGCACCGTGGTTAGGACGTACTGCATTGACTTGGATTGTCGATATGTCGTCAACAGGAGTATCTATTGCATACTTTATTACTTGTCTGTCAGCAGCTAAGTTGTTTAGTTTTAATAAATCCAGCAATACGTATAGCCCTGTTTATAAAACATTTGCAATCTTAGGCTCAATCGTATCATTTATTTTCTTACTGTTATTATTAGTTCCTGGTTCACCAGCCTCACTATCTCTACCTTCATATATTGCATTAGGTGGTTGGTTAGTGATTGGTTTAATCTTCTTTGTAGTGCGCTATCCAAAATTGAAGCGTATGGACAACGATAAATTAAGTAGATTGATTTTAAATCGTTCAGAAGATGACATCGTAGATCTAATAAATGAACACAAGTCAGAGAAAGCGAATCAATAGTTATTACTTCTCGTAAACATATGTATTTAGCATGTAATAGTAAAAATTAAATGATTTAAAAAGAAGGACAGCAATCTATAGTGATGAGCTGTCCTTCTTTTTTGTGTCAATTGTAGTAAATATAATATTCATACGCGTTTTTTACGTATTTTTGTTCCGGAAACAATGAGTTTGGCTATTTGGTCGGCAAAGAGTAATCCTAAGGCTATTGCACCAGCTATAAGTGTGACTTCTAACATTGTATTTATAGCTTTACTAAACTCTAACAGTACTAGATTCTTAGTTGCATCAAAGGCTAGTCCACCAGGAACCAATGGAATTATTCCTGGAATCATAAAGATGATAACTGGTTCTTTTTTAACACGAGCCATGATATGACTTAAACAGCCTAAAGCTAGACTTCCAAAGAAACTAGAGTAGATCGTGTGCGTAGAAAATCCATCATAAAATAAAATATAAACCATCCAACCACAAGCTCCAACAAGTCCGACAATGTTATATAGACGTTTAGGAACATCAAATATTACTCCGAAAAAGAGGGAAGCGGTATAGCTAAATATAAAATTTAATATCCAAAACATAGACATAACTCCTAAAAAATAATTAGTATTGTGCTAACGCCAGCCCCGATACCAAAAGCAGTAACGAGCGCTTCTAATGATTTAGTGGTAAACATCAACATATGTCCACCAAACAAATCTTGAATGGCATTTGTGATTAACACACCTGGTACGATCGGCATGACTGCAGCAATTATAATAGTGGCAACTGAACCACCTGGGATGAGGTGATGTCCTATAATTGTTGTTAAGCCAATTACTAACGCTCCCATAAATTCAGGAATAAATTGAGCATGCAATTTTTGATGCAATAATTCTACTACGATATAGCCTAACGACCCAGCTACTAATGCGGTAAAAACATCTATTAGATAACCACCTTGTAAGTATAAAAAGCTAACTGAAATGATTGCGGCAGCTATAAATTTGTAAAAAAGATAATGGTTTTGAATGCTTTGTTCATTGTATATTTTTTGTAATTCTTGAAAAGCGTCTTCTAAAGAAATATCACCAAGTGCCAGTCGTCTTGAAATACCGTTTGTTCGTGAAATACGAAGTAGGTTCGTGTCTCGTGTTTTAATTCGAAAAATCCTTGGATAAGATTCATTATGTAGCATAAAATTGATGACAGTATTTGTAACAAAACTATTACTCTCTTTATAACCTAAAGTAAAAGCCATCCTTGTCATCGTATCTTCCACGCGTGAACCTTCTGCCCCTGATTCTAATAGAATTCTTCCGGCAAGCATAATAACATCTTTTGCCATTTTTTCATCATAACTCTCGATTGCTTGATTATAAATTGTCATTTAATCACCAAATAAAAATGTATTTAACCAACACTATTGAATCGTTCTCAAAGCATGGGAATAAGTTGTTGAATTAATATTTTTTATTGTAACACTTTATTATTACATTTTGTTATAAGAATCGCTCTGCACTTATTATATAAGGGGATTAATGTATTTTGTGCAATTTTTCTAATACAATTATGTTTCAAATATTTCAAATAGGTTAAAATAGTATTAGTTAACTGTTACAGATATATATTGAGTAGCGACAATATAAACAGTTAGTATTTAAATTAAGTAGTGGCTAAAGTTCTCCCAAACACACTACAATTAAATGAGTACAAGGGTATATTTCTTGGCTCAAAATTAAAAGACCTCGTCATTAGTTAATCTAGTGACGAGATCTTTTTTAATCAAAATATGAATTTTTAAAATGAGTTAGTAGTGCTTATGCCAATTACTTCTCATTCTGTGTTTCTTTCTTCACACATTTATAATGAAAAAAGGTCTTGTAAACTTTCTTTCTTAACAATGTGTCCTACATAGAAGCTACCGAAATCACCATAGCGTGCTGTTGTTTCATCAAATCTCATCTCAGAGACAATTTTTTTGAATTGTAATGGGTCATCTGCAAATAATGTTACACCCCATTCAAAGTCATCGAATCCCATTGAGCCAGTAATAAATTGTTTGATTTTTCCAGCGTATTGACGACCGATTTTACCGTGTGCATACATAAGCGCTTGACGTTCTTCAAGTGGGAGCATGTACCAGTTATAAGTTTCATTACGACGTTTATCCATTGGATAAAAACAGATATATTCAGAATGTGGTAATTCAGGGAATAATCTTGGTTTAATATGAGGGTTTTCATAAGGATCTTCATCAGATTTTCCTGCAAGATAATTTCCTAATTCTATGATTGAAACATATGAATATGTTGGGATTAAAAAATCAGTAATTTTTAATTTGTTGAATTCATTTTCAAAGGCGTTTAAATCTTTCATTTCTGGTCGTAATGCCCATAAAAGAATATCTGCTTTTTGACCTGTTATATTGTAAAATGCATGGTCACCAGTATTGTTTGTGCGTGCTGATTCGTGTTTATTTAAAAATGATTGTAACTCTTCTACGAGATTTTGACGTTCTTCATTCGGCACTAAACGTAGGCTTGACCAATCAATCGCATATAATAAATGTAAACTGTACCATCCATCTAATGTTTCTGGTGCTTGTGGCATTTAAATCTCTCCTTTTATGAAAATTTCTATGTCTTCACTACAAAATTTTACCATAAAGGGAGTATTAAAACATAAGTAAATGATTACAAATTGGTGACATGGAATTCTAAGAAAAAATAACGTATAATGGTATTCGTAAAATAAAAAGAATTGAAATTTTGAGGAGGCCCTTATGTCTTTATTAGATGTATTACAAGAAAAACTTTCAGGAAAAAACGTGAAAATAGTCTTACCTGAAGGGGAAGACGAACGAGTACTAACAGCAGCAACACAATTACAAGGGACAGACTATGTGACACCTGTAGTATTAGGTAACGAAGCAAAGGTTAAAGCCTTAGCTAATGATAAAGGCTTAGATATTGCAAATTTAGAAATCATCGATCCGGAAACGAGTGAATTAAAACAAGAATTAGTAACTGCTTTTGTTGAACGTCGTAAAGGTAAAGCAACAGAAGAACAAGCACAAGAAATGTTGAAAAATGTTAACTACTTCGGCACAATGCTTGTTTATACTGGTAAAGCAGAAGGACTTGTTAGTGGTGCTGCTCATTCTACTGGAGATACTGTGCGCCCAGCATTACAAATTATCAAAACAAAACCTGGTGTCTCTAAAACTTCAGGCATCTTCTTTATGATTAAAGACGATCAACAATATATTTTTGGTGATTGTGCAATTAACCCTACACTTGAAGCGCAAGATTTAGCTGAAATTGCAGTTGAAAGTGCTAAGTCAGCTAAAAGTTTCGGAATGTCACCACGTGTTGCAATGTTAAGTTTCTCAACAAAAGGATCTGCTAAGTCAGATGATGTTGAAAAAGTTTCAAATGCTGTAGACATAGCTCAAGAGAAAATTGAAGCTGATAATATTGAAGACGTCGTTGTAGATGGTGAATTCCAATTTGACGCAGCAATTGTACCAGAAGTTGCGAAGAACAAAGCGCCAGACGCTAAAATTCAAGGCGATGCAAATGTATTCGTATTTCCAAGTTTAGAAGCTGGAAATATTGGTTATAAAATTGCTCAACGTCTTGGCGGATTTGATGCGGTTGGTCCAGTATTACAAGGCCTTAACTCACCAGTAAATGATTTATCACGTGGTTGTTCTATAGAAGACGTATATAATCTATCAATCATTACTGCTGCACAGTCATTACAATAATGGATTTAGCAAGCAAATATTTTAATGCCGCAGATTGGCGTTATATAGATCATTCTTCAGGCTTGGCGCCTATGCAGTCATTTGCATTTGATGATACTTTTTCTGAAAGCGTGGGGAAAGATTTATCATGTAGTGTTGTTCGTACATGGGTGCATCAACATACTGTAATATTAGGTATTCATGATTCGAGGTTACCTTATTTGCAAGACGGTATACGTTATCTTACTGAAGAGCGTGGTTATAATGCAATTGTTAGAAACTCGGGTGGACTAGGTGTGGTCTTAGATCAAGGCGTGCTAAATATATCATTGATTTTTAAAGGGAAACATGACATAACAATTGATGAAGCTTTTTCGGTAATGTATTTATTAATTGCTAAAATGTTTGAAGATGAAGATATTGAAATAGCGACCCATGAAATCGAAAGGTCATACTGCCCAGGTAAATTTGACTTGAGCATTAATGGTAGAAAGTTTGCTGGTATTTCGCAAAGACGCGTTCGTGGTGGTATCGCAGTTCAAATTTACCTTTGTGTAGAAGGTGATGGCAGTGAAAGAGCTGAGATGATGCAGTCTTTTTATGAGCGTGCGTTAAAAGGTGAGGAAACCAAGTTCACTTATCCAAATATTGAACCATCTTGTATGGCATCGTTAGAAACGCTTTTAAATAAGAAGATAACAGTCCAAGATGTGATGTTCCAATTGTTGTATGCAATCAAAGATTTAGGTGGGCGCTTGAACATGGAGCTAATCACTGAAGAGGAATGGCAATTATATGAAGGCTATTTTGAGAAAATGATAGAACGTAACGCTAAAATCAATCAAACAATGAATTAGATTAGAGGAAGGCTAGTATGGGTACTTGAAGATTAAGTATACATACTAGTCTTTTTTGTTTTTTTGTTAAATTAAATAAGATTTATAGCAATAGGTTTTTAAATCTGTTGAATTATAGAAATGAAATAAGTAATATAGTGAAAGTATGGTTTAAAAACTAATAATTAATAAATTTGGCCATTTTCAATGTAAGTTTTTGAATATATGGCCTAGGCGTTTTATAATGAGTAAGTATGAACATGAATTAGCATCTGGTATTAATTTTTGTGATGATTGTTTATAGATCTCTATGATAATGTAAGCAGGTGTAGTTTATAGAATTTGATAAACTATGACCAGAGTCGTATGGCATTATATAGAATTTGTGAGATAATATAAAATGATGTTTGCAAAAATAATGAAAATGTTTAATGCTAATGAAGTTTTATCTGAATTTAAAAATTACATACTTAAATACGACTTCTTTTTCTTTTTTATAGAAAGAAAAACAAAGATTTCCTTGGAAATATGATTTGAGTGATGAATGCATTTTTATGGAGTAAATGAAAAGAAGCCTGAACTGTACAAATAATTACATATAAATACAATTTAAAGAAAATACTAAAGGTGATTGAAAATATGGCACAACAAGGATACGGGGAAGCGAATGGTAAGGTAATATTAATTGGTGAACATGCTGTAACATTTGGTGAACCAGCAATTGCAATTCCATTCACGACTGGTAAAGTAAAAGCAACAATTGAATCTTTGAAGGAAACAAGCGTTTCTTTTATCAAAAGTGAAGTATTTGAAGGTGAATTAAGTAAGGCACCTGAACATTTAAAAGCAGTAATTACAAGATTTATTGAAAAATATAGTATTAAAACGCCTATAAAAGTGTCGATTGATACAAACTTACCACCTTCTAGAGGATTAGGTTCTAGTGCTGCTATGGCAGTGGCTTTTGTGCGTGCAAGTTTTGATTATCTTAAAAAACCGTTATCTGATGCACTATTAATTGAGGAAGCGAATTGGGCTGAGCGCATTGCGCACGGCAAACCAAGCGGTATTGATACCCAAACTATTGTTTCCAATAAGCCTGTGTGGTTTCAACAAGGACAAGTACAAACCTTAAAGCCGTTAGATTTAAATGGCTATATGGTTGTTATCGATACAGGTGTTCGTGGTTCTACGAAACAAGCAGTAGAAGATGTGCATAATTTATGTAAGGAAGATCGTAAATATCTGCAAAATGTAAAGCATATTGGTAAACTTGTACATGAAGCAAGTGAGTCAATTGAACACCATGATTTCGAACAATTAGCCTCTGTATTTAATTTATGTCAAGAGAATTTGAGAACATTAACTGTAAGTCATGAGAAGATTGAAGAGATATTAGAAGTAAGTAAGCAACAAGGTGCTATTGCCGGTAAGTTAACTGGTGGCGGTAGAGGTGGTAGTATGATTGTACTAGCTACTGATTTAGAAATAGCAGAGAACATTGTTAAATGTGCAACAGATTTAGGTGCACATCATACATGGATTGAATACTTAGGAGGGTAATGAGGTTGGTCAATAGTGGTAAAGCACGTGCGCATACAAACATTGCATTGATTAAATATTGGGGGAAGGCTGACGAAACTTATATCATTCCGATGAATAATAGTCTTTCTGTAACATTAGACCGTTTTTATACTGAAACAAAAGTTACTTTTGATGAGAGTTATGCCAAAGATACGCTTATTTTAAATGGTCAAGTGGTTGAAGAAAATGAGGCTGTTAAAATAAGTAAATTTATGGATATCGTCAGAGAATTAGGTGGAACATCTGCACATGCGTATATTGAAAGTGAGAATTATGTACCAACTGCAGCAGGGCTTGCTTCTTCAGCAAGTGCGTATGCCGCATTAGCAGCTGCGTGTGACAAGGCTTTAAATCTTGGATTAACGGGTAAAGCATTATCTAGGTTAGCTCGTAGAGGTTCTGGATCAGCATCAAGAAGTATCTACGGTGGCTTTGTAGAATGGGAAAAAGGTCATGATGATGAAACATCATACAGTTTTCCTGTTGAAGCAGATAATTGGGAAAATGACTTAGCAATGATATTTGTAGTAATCAATAATAAATCTAAAAAAGTATCTAGTCGTGCTGGTATGTCACTAACTCGTGATACATCTCGATTTTATCAATATTGGTTGGATCATGTAGATGAAGATATAACAGCAGTTAAACATGCGATAAACCAAAAAGACTTCAAACAATTAGGTGAAGTTATTGAGGCAAATGGTTTACGTATGCATGCAACGAACTTAGGGTCACAACCACCATTTACGTATATGGTAGATGATAGTTATCTTGTAATGGATATTGTACACCAATGTCGAGAAGCAGGTTACCCTTGCTACTTTACAATGGATGCTGGACCTAATGTAAAAATTTTAGTTGAAAAGAAAAATCAGCAAGCAGTGATGGATGCCTTATATAAATCATTTGATGAAACACAAATCATTGCGAGCGATATTATAAGCACAGGCGTTGAAATTATTGAGTAAGGAAGAGATAAAATGATTCAAGTCAAAGCACCAGGTAAGCTATATATTGCAGGTGAATATGCTGTTACTGAACCTGGATATAAATCTGTATTAATTGCAGTAGATCGATTTGTAACAGCTACTATTGAAGATTCTAGTGTTTCTCAAGGCACAATACATTCAAAAACATTACACCATGAACCTGTAACTTTCCAAAGACGTGAAGATAGAATTGCTGTTTCAGATGTACATGCTGCTAAACAATTGAAGTATGTCATTACTGCGATTGAAGTATTTGAGCAGTATGTTCGTAGTAACAATATCAGTTTGAAACATTTTAATCTAACGATAGATAGTAATCTGGACGATACGAATGGTCATAAGTATGGGTTAGGATCTAGTGCAGCTGTGCTCGTTTCAGTTGTAAAAGTATTAAATGAATTTTATGAGACACATTTATCTAACCTTTATATTTATAAATTAGCCGTGATCGCTAATATGAAATTACAAAGCTTAAGTTCATGTGGAGATATTGCTGTAAGTATTTATACAGGGTGGCTAGCATATAGTACATTTGACCATGAGTGGGTTTCACAACAAATTGAGGACACTTCTGTCAATGAAGTGCTAAATAAAAACTGGCCTGGCCTACATATTGAACCATTACAGCCTCCTGAAAACATGGAAGTGCTTATTGGTTGGACAGGGTCTCCTGCGTCATCACATCATCTTGTTAGTGAAGTTAAACGTTTAAAATCAGATCCTACATTTTATGGTAAATTCTTAGAACGCTCACATTTATGTGTAGAAAAACTGATTCACGCTTTCAAAACAAATCACATTAAAGGCGTACAGCAAATGATTCGTACAAACCGTGAAATCATTCAATCGATGGACAAAGAGGCAACGATTGATATTGAGACAGCACACTTGAAAGTTTTATGTTCTGTAGCCGAAAAATACGGTGGTGCAGCTAAAACATCAGGCGCGGGCGGCGGTGATTGTGGTATTACAATTATCGATAATAAAGTGAAGAAAAAATTAATTTATCAAGAATGGTTAGACAATGAAGTGAAACCACTTGAATTTAATATTTATCATGGTCAGTAAATAAAGCATATTAAGGTGAATGCAGTATTTTAATCCGAATAAGTGGATTAAAGTGCTGTTTTTTTATTAAATAGAATTAAGTATTTGTCATTTAGGTAATATATATATAAGTTCTGTTTTATTAAAATATTGGAAAATTTACCTTTTGATGAAAATAAAATCATTCAAGGATACATCATGTCAGAATCACGTCATTATATTGAACTTATAAATATTTAAGCATATCATCATTTTAAGAAAGCGCTTCCAAAGTGTGTGAAAAGGATGATGATTATGAATATTGGACGAAACATTGGCAATGCAATACGTAGGTTCGGTGGAGCGATGATAGTACCTGTGTTATTGTTCCCATTCTTCGGTATTATTATTGGCGTTGCGACACTTTTCAAAAATGAAGCTATTATGGGAGGGCTTGCCAATCCTGATGGTTTATGGTTTCAAATATGGTCATTAATTGAAAATGGAGGATGGACTGTATTTGAAAATATAGAACTCATTTTTGTAATTGGGTTACCTATTTCATTAGCGAAAAAATCAGCAGGACATGCAGTGATGTCTTCTGTAGTTACTTATATGATGTTTAATTATTTTATTAATGGCATATTAACGACGTGGGGGCCTGCTTTTGGGGTTAACTTTAAAGAGAATGTTGACGATGCAACAGGACTGACAGAATTAGTAGGTATTAAAACATTAGATACTAACATTATTGGTGCTTTAATTATCTCGGGTATCGCAATATGGTTACATAACCGTTATTATGATAAGAAATTGCCTGAATCATTAGGTATATTCCAGGGATCACCATTTGTAGTTATGCTTGCATTCTTTTGTATGATTCCAATTGCTTTTTTAACAAGTTGGGGTTGGCCGATTGTGCAAGGTTGGATTGCATCGTTACAAGTCTTTCTTGCTTCATCTAGTTATGTTGGTGTATGGTTATTTCACTTCCTAGAAAGGATATTGATACCAACAGGTTTACATCATTTTATCTATACACCGTTTGAGTATGGTCCGGCTGTTGTAGATGGCGGTATTAAATCTTATTGGATATCACACCTTACTGAATATTCTGAGACAACTAAATCATTGAAAGATATATTCCCTGGTGGGGGGTTCTTATTACAAGGTAACACGAAAATATTTGGTTCGATTGGTATAGCGTTAGCAATATATTCAACAGCTAAACCTCATAAAAAGAAAGAGGTAGGTGCACTATTATTGGCAGCTACATTGACTGCAGTTTTTGCAGGAATTACCGAGCCATTAGAATTTACATTCATATTTATTGCACCTTTCTTATTCTTGATACATGCTATTTTAGGTGCAACAATGGTTACGATTATGCATGCATTTGGCTTAGTTGGGAATTTAGGTGGTGGTTTTATTGAAATAGCAGCAACCAATTGGATTCCTTTGTTTGGATCACATTGGGGAACTTATTTAGCTCAATTTGTAATAGGTATTATTTTTATCTTTATTTATTATTACTTGTTTAGATTCATAATATTGAAGTTTGATATTCCAATGCCTGGTAGAGAGAAAGATGACAATAAAGATACTAAACTATATACGAAAAAAGACTACCGTGAAAATAAAAAACAAGATTCAGTTTCTGACAGTTATAGTGAATATCAAATGAAAGCAGATGTATATATAGAAGGATTAGGTGGCGCAGATAATATAGTTGACGTTACTAATTGCGCTACAAGACTACGAGTGACTGTAAATGATCCTGAAAAGGTAGCAGCAGATAATTATTTTAAATCAGAAGGTGGAGCCCATGGTCTTGTTAAAAGTGGTAAAAACGTTCAAGTTATTGTTGGACTTTCGGTATCACAAGTAAGAGAAGAAGTGGAACAAATTTTAAATAAATCAAGTTAACTTTGTTAATATTTTGAAATAGTGGGGTGGTGTGGAAATCAAAACATAGAATGGTTTTCAAACCACGCCCCACTTTTATCAATACAGCATATATAATGATTTATTTAAATTTTTGTAGTAATTAAACCAGTCGAGACTGTACATGAAACTAATTATTAATTTTATAATTATGATAAGTTCTTGCTATAAAATCAAATACGACATAATAAGGTGTGAAACTGTAGTATTCCGTATTATTAAAAAATTGAATAGGTGGACTATTAACGTAAATATTAAAAGCAGCATGTTTAGCAATATAGTTATCATGCAAAGTTGTAATTGATACGTAAAGTAGTTCACGGGCCTTAATAAGTTGAATAGGCTCTATTAAATTTTTAGTTTCTCCTGATAACGATATAACAAAAAGTAAATCATCATAGGACATTTGGTTTATAGCTAAACGTAATTCTGTTTCATCATTAATAACAATAGCTCTTTTAGAAATAGATAGCATATGTCTTTGAGCTTCACGAGCTACATTTTGTTGTGCCATACCTGTACCAAAAATATAGATGAATGGAGCAGCTTCAATTAATTCATTCAGTGGTTGATAGTCAAACATTTCAAGATGTTCAACCGTTCTTTGAACATCTTCAACAATTGTATCTGCATTCGTGAATGGTGTAGATGATGTATTTGTATCCATTTTCAAGTAAAACTTAAAATTACTGTAACCTTCAAACCCCATTTTTTTAACTAACCTATGAATTGTAGAGATAGATGTATGTGTAAGTTTACTTAAATCATGGATTTTCATGTTCGAAATTTGATCAATGTTTTGTCTGATAATATTGATAATATGTAAATCATTTTCTGTTAGTTGTTCAAAATGTTTATTAATAAGATGATCTAGTACCATATAAAAAGATTCCACCTATCCATTGGAAAAATTTCCTAATTTTGAAAATATATTCTAATGTTAATATATAAATTCTAAATACGTCAAACTTATTGGTGTTTTTAATTTTTTATTCTACTATAATTTTAAAGGAGTTCAAGTAAGAAAGAAGACTTAAATATTTTTTTGTATTTTATTGTAAGCGTTTTCTTTTGGAGTGTTCAAAAATTAAGGAGATGAGATGATGACAGTTAAAGTTGGTGTTATTGGTTGTGGAGGTATAGCAAATGGTAAACATTTACCAAGTTTAGCAAAAATTTCAGAGGTATCAATGGTTGCCTTTTGTGATATAGATAAAACAAAAGCTGAATCAGCAGCAAAGCGTTATGGTGATAAAAATGCAACAGTGTATGAAGATTACATCGAATTATTAAAAGATGATTCGATTGAAGTTATTCATGTTTGTACACCAAATAATACGCATCAAGAGATTACTGTAGCAGCATTGAATGCAAGCAAGCATGTGATGTGTGAAAAACCTATGGCTAAAACTTCTGAAGAAGCACAATTAATGATTGATGCTGCAGTGCACAATAATAAAAAGTTAACTATTGGTTATCAAAATAGATTTCGTGCTGATAGTCAATATCTACGAAAAGTAACGCAACGTGGAGATTTAGGAGAGATATATTTTAGTAAGGCTCATGCTATTCGAAGACGTGCAGTACCAACATGGGGAGTTTTTCTAGACGAAGAGAAACAAGGAGGTGGCCCGTTAATTGATATAGGAACTCATGCATTAGATCTTACATTATGGATGATGGATAATTATGAGCCTGAATCCGTGATGGGCTCTACATTTCATAAATTGGGGAAACAAGCGGATGCAGCTAATGCTTGGGGTTCTTGGGATCCAAATAAATTCACGGTAGAAGACTCTGCATTTGGATTTATCAAGATGAAGAATGGGGCTACCATTATACTAGAATCAAGCTGGGCGCTTAATTCTTTAGACGTTGATGAAGCTAAATGTTCATTGTCAGGTACTGGCGGTGGGGCTGACATGAAAAATGGCTTACGTATACACGGTGAAGACTTAAAAACACTGTATACTTCTGAAATTGAATTAGAAAATGCTGGTGTTGATTTTTATGAAGGTGAAAAGATAGATGAAGCAGAAGAAGAAGCGAGAGCTTGGATAAATAGTATTACTCAGGATATAGAACCTGTCGTTAAACCAAAAGAAGCTTTTGTTGTAACTCAGATATTAGAAGCTATATACGAATCAGCTAAAACAGGGCAAGCTGTTTATTTAAATGATAAATAAAGCTTATGGAGGTATTTTATGAATATTACAATATGGAATGAATTTAGACATGAACAAGAAAGTGAAGATGTGCAGGCTGTTTACCCAAACGGTATACATCATGTAATAGCATCATTTTTAACAGATGATCATATTGTGACTACAGCAACGTTAGATGAACCTCAGCACGGTTTAACAGATGATGTGTTAGCACAAACAGATGTACTTATTTGGTGGGGGCATAAAGTACATGAAGAAGTTGATGAAGAAGTCGTAGAAAAAGTAAAACAGAAAGTATTAGAAGGTATGGGATTAGTCGTCTTACATTCAGGACATTTTTCAAAAATTTTCAAGAGTTTAATGGGCACATCGTGTGACCTTAAATGGCGAGAGGCAGATGAAAAAGAACGGCTTTGGGTTGTTGATCCCACGCACCCTATAGCTGAAGGAATTGACTCATATTTTGAACTTGAAAAAGAAGAAATGTACGGAGAACATTTCGATATACCATCACCAGACGAAACAGTTTTCATCAGTTGGTTTGAAGGTGGAGAAGTCTTTAGAAGTGGAGCAACTTTTAAAAGAGGCAACGGGAAAATATTTTATTTTAGACCGGGCCATGAAACCTATCCTACCTATTACAATGTAAATGTGCAAAAGGTTATTAAGAATGCTGTGAAGTGGGCATTTAACAGTAATACGACAAGACATCAATATGGAAACGTACAACCATTAGAACAAATATCAAAAAAATAATGTTGGGAGTGGTCTGCTTATGGCTAAATTGAAAGTGGGGATTATTGGATGCGGTGGCATTGCATGTAACAGACACATTCCAGCTTTTCAAAATTTAAATCATTTAGTGGATGTTGTGGCAGTTCAAGATGTTGATTTAGCATTGGCAAAAAATGTTGCAAATGATTTTCATATTAAAAATATTCATGAATCATATTATACGATGTTTGAACAAGTTGATGCAGTAGCTATTTGTACACCAAATAAATTTCATGCGGAGATAAGTATTGCTGCTTTAGAAGCAGGAGTCAATGTATTTTGCGAAAAACCAATGGCCATGAATTTGACTGAATGTGCGGCTATGGTAGATGCTGCTAAACAAGCTGGTAAATTGTTGGCAATAGGATATCATTATCGCTTCACAGATGCAGCGATTACGGCAAAAAAAGCTATTGATAGTGGTATAGTAGGTGATCCTTTAGTTACCCGTGTACAAGCATTACGTAGACGTAAAGTCCCTGGATGGGGTGTGTTTACAAATAAAACGTTGCAGGGTGGCGGTAGTCTAATAGATTATGGTTGTCATATGCTCGATTTGTCACTTTGGTTACTAAACGACATTGAACCCAAAGAGGTGTTAGGTAAAACTTATAATCGTCTTAGCAAATTACCAAATCAATTGAATGATTGGGGACCATTTGATCATGAAAAGTTTGATGTAGATGATCACGTGACAAGCTATATATCTTTTAATGATCATTCAACACTTCAATTTGAGTGTTCATGGTCAGCAAATATAAAAGAAGACACAAGACACTTAAGTATTTCTGGCGTTGATGGCGGTCTGAATTTATATCCTTTTGAAATATATAGACCTAAATTAGGGACTTATTTTACTGAACAAGCATATGCAGAACATGATGAAGGTATAGCGGCACAACGACAAGCTGAGAACTTTGTAAATAGTTGTCTTGGTAATGAAACACTTATCGTACAACCAGAACAAGCATTGAAAATAAACAAGATCATAGATGCAATTTATCGAAGTAGTGAAACTGGTCAAAGTGTTAAATTGAACGAGTTATAATGTTAAAGGAGGATTATTTATGAAAATTGGTGTGTTTTCTGTATTATTCCAAGATAAACAATTTGAAGAAATGTTAGATTATGTAGCAAATGCTGGAGTCAAAATGGTGGAAATAGGAACAGGAGGTAACCCTGGGGATCAATTCTGTCCAATGGATAACTTATTAGAAGACGAACTTCAACGTAATGCTTTCATTGAAACAATCCACCAACGTGGATTGGAAATTAGTGCTTTTAGTTGCCATAACAACCCAATTTCTCCTAATGAAAAAGAAGCCCAGCAAGCACATGATACTTTGTTTAAAACAATTAAATTAGCTTCACTTTTAAATGTACCCGTAGTTAACACTTTTTCCGGTGTTGCAGGATCAGATGAAACAGCTAAATATCCAAATTGGCCTGTGACACCATGGCCGACAGCCTATACTAAAATATTAGAGTGGCAATGGGAAGAAAAGCTTATACCTTATTGGAGAAAAGTTGCAGAATATGCTAAAGCAAATGATGTAAAAATTGGTATAGAATTACATGCTGGTTTTTTAGTACATACACCTTATACAATGTTGAAATTAAGAGCAGCAACTAATGAATATATCGGTGCTAATTTAGACCCTAGTCATTTGTGGTGGCAAGGTATTGAGCCAATTGCAGCAATAAAAATATTAGGAAAAGCAAATGCTATTCACCATTTTCATGCTAAAGATACATACATTGATCAAGAAAATGTAAATATGTATGGTCTAACAGACATGCAACCTTATGGCAATGTGCAGACTCGGGCTTGGACATTTAGGACAGTAGGATACGGTCATCATACTCAAGTATGGGGAGATATGATTAGTGCACTAAGGATAAATGGTTACGATTATGTTGTAAGTATAGAGCATGAAGATCCTATCATGTCTATTGAAGAAGGATTTAGTAAAGCAGTGAATAATTTGAATTCAATTAATATTGAGCATCCTGCACCAGATTTATGGTGGACATAGAGATAAACATTTAATATTAAAATGAGCAAACCTTCGTCCAAACTCCATATTAAAGGCCAACCACATTACAATGATTTTAGTTATAAGACAATTAAGTAAATATTAATAAGATCTCTGTTAAAATAGTGCCAAAAAAAGAAGTGAATTTGAATTTGACTTCTTTTTTGGCTTCTATTCCATTATGTAACTTAAAAGTTGCTAAATTAAGAACTTGAAATTTTTATTAAAAAGGGTAAAATAATTAGAGTTGTAGATGGAAAGGGACATGAAATAGAAATGTCACATAAAATATATGTAACCTTAAATGAGATAAAATGATTGTTATTATAAATTGTTTGAATATGTGGAAGTCAATGATAAGGAAGGTGAGGGTATAATTGCAAAATAAATTTTTGATTTGTGATGATTGCCAAGCTGTAAATTGCAAAACTTTAGAAAAAAAGTTGACTAAATTAGACCCTAATGCTGAAATTGAAATCGGCTGTCAGTCATATTGTGGCCCAGGCCGTCGTAAAACGTTTGCTTTTGTTAATAATCGTCCGTTAGCGGCACTTTCAGAAGATGAGCTCATGGAAAAAGTGGTAAAACAATTACAAAAACCAAGAGATCCTGAAGAAGAAGAACGTTTGAGAAAACGAAATGAAGAACGTAAACGTCGTAAAGAAGAGCAAGATAGAAAACTTAAAGAGAAATTAGCGAAACGTAAAAGTACGCAATAAATTACATGAGTTTATAAAGTAATTACATAAAACAGATTTAACTTATTAGAAAATAATGGAGAAAAAGAATTACCCTAAAAGAGAGAATTAACCTTCTGACTTTTAGGGTGTTTTTTATAGATGGAACTAAAAATAGTTTAGAATATAATTATTATTTGAGATGTTTAATTATTAATTTTATATCAAATTAAGTTGTTTAATGAGCAAATTTATTTAGTTTTACAACGAAACCATGCTAAATTTAAAATAGATTAAATTATCATATTTCTCATTATTAAAATTGTTGAAAATGGGTAGAGAAGAATGTGAATCATTATACTCATTATTTGAAATAGCAACTGATTATAAAAGATAAATCTAAGTAACAAACATAATGATTAAGTGAATTTTAAATTTCTGTGAAGGAGTTGGATAATATTGACTAAAAAAATACAAATTGGAAAATCAGATGTTAAAGTAAATCCAATCGCATTTGGAGCTAATGCTGTAGGTGGGCATAATTTATACAATGATTTAGATGAAGAACAAGGTATGGAAACAGTACGTACTGCAATTAGAAATGGTATAACGTTAATAGATACAGCGTTTATCTATGGACCGGAACGTTCTGAAGAATTAATAGGAGAAACAATAAAAGAATTCACACGCGAAGAGTATGCTATTGCTACAAAAGGCGCGCATTATTTTGATGATGATGGCAATGTGAAAATGTCAAATGACCCGGCATTTTTAAAGGATCAAGTTGAACAAAGTTTAAAACGTCTGCAACTAGATTATATAGATGTTTATTATATACATTTCCCAGATGATAGCACGCCGAAGAATGAAGCGGTTGCTGCTTTAAAAGAACTTAAAGATGAAGGTAAAATTAAAGCGATTGGTGTGTCTAATTTTAATCTAGACCAACTAAAAGAAGCTAATAAAGATGGCTATGTAGATGTTGTACAAATGGAATATAATTTATTAAACCGAGAAAATGAACATATTTTTAATTATACAAGTGAAAATAATATTACCTTTATTCCATATTTCCCACTAGTTTCTGGTTTATTAGCTGGAAAATATAATGAAAACACAACGTTTGATGATCTTCGTGCAAAAAACCCTGAGTTTCAAGGCGAAAGATATAAAGAAAACTTAGCCAAAGTTGATCAATTACGTGGTATTGCTGATAATCATAGAGTTGATGTAGCTCATATTGTATTGGCTTTCTATTTAACTAGACCTTCTTTAGATATTGTTATACCTGGTGCAAAACGACCAAACCAAGTAGTTGATAATTTAACGACATTAGATGTGAAATTGACGGAAGATGAGATTAATAAAATAGAAGAATTATTTCCTGTAAAATAATAGATAAAATAAGACAAACTAGCATTCAGTTTGTCTTATTTTTATATTTATAACTTTATTTCTAAAAATATGCATTTATAATATAGATAAAAGTTCTGATTTTGAGCAAATAATTTAATTTTTCAATCTATTTTGATTAAACTGTTTATAAACTAAACTTTTTAGTGTAGGATTATTAATTAAGTTTAGGACATTTATGGAATTGTATATTTATAACTTTTCATGTGATGTATTTTTAAATTAGTAGTAGAAGGAGATTATTATGATTACAGTGTTATTCGGGGGCAGTCGACCAGACGGAAATACTGCGTATTTAACTAAGATGGCCATAGCTGGGTATGACTACGAATGGATAGACTTAACAGAATATCAATTAAATCCTGTGAGAGACGTAAGACACGATAATACCACTATAGAATCATACGAAGATGATTACAAAACCATTATAGATAAAGTGTTAGCAAGTGATACAGTTATTATTGCTTCACCGATATATTGGTATAGCTTATCAGCATCAATGAAAGCGTTCATTGATCATTGGTCTGAAACGTTGATGGATCCAAGGTATAAAGACTTTAAAGCAAAAATGGCAGAAAAAGATTTTAGATTGATTATTGTGGGTGGCGATTGCCCTAAAGTCAAAGCTAAACCTTGTATTACACAAGTCAAATATAGTTTGGAATTTTTAGGCGCAAGCTTATCGGGCTATATTATAGGCACGGCAGAAAGACCTGGAGACATAGAAAAAGATGTATACGCATTAACACGTGCCCAAGAGTGGCAACAAACATTAGAACATAAGCAAATATATAACAAATAGTTTAAGCCCGAGACATAATTACGTGTCTCGGACTTTTTAATCATATAAGCAATAGATGTTTGAAATGAAAATGCATTATAACAAACTATTTGTATCAAGCGAGATAAAGTATTTTGAATACAAATATTATGTTATAATGTAGCTATTATTACCTATCTAAATAGGGGGAGAGCGACATGCAAGAAATTAGAAGAGCAACACCCGAAGATGTTGTGGGCATCAGAGATGTAGCAACGAAAGCTTGGTATAACACTTATTTGAATATTTACGCAGCTAAAACAGTCAATGAGCTATTGGCTGCTTCATATAATGGTCAACACTTACTCAAACGATTAGAAGATCAATTATTCTTAGTCGTAGAAGAAGATAATGAAATTATTGGTTTTGCAACGTTTATATATGGCACAGAATTATTTTTATCTGCACATTATGTGAGGCCATCGTGGCAACACCATGGATATGGTTCGAAATTGTTAACTGAAGGATTAAATTATTTTGAGGGTAAATATGACGAAGTCTTTTTAGAAGTCGATAATAAAAATGATGAAGCAGTGTCATTTTATGAGCAAAAAGGCTTTGAAAAACTCCGTTCTTACACACATGTAATGTATGGAGAAGCAATGGATTTGGCATTAATGCGTAAAACACTAAAATAAGCTACGCAGTATAGATATGGATAGGAGAATGACATTGACTTTTACAACATACGCTACACAAAAATTACCAGAAGAAAAAGTGTTTAAAGACCCCATTCATAGGTATATTCATGTCAGAGATCAAGTCATTTGGGATTTAATTAAAACAAAAGAGTTCCAACGTTTGAGAAGAATCAAGCAATTAGGCACACTATATCTATCATTCCATACAGCTGAACATAGTCGGTTTGGTCATTCACTTGGTGTATATGAAATCGTGCGTAGAATAATCGATGATTCATTTGATGGACGAGAGGCATGGGATAACAATGATAGACCGTTAGCTTTATGTGCAGCCTTACTACACGATTTAGGGCATGGGCCTTTTTCACATAGTTTTGAGAAAATATTTAATACAGATCATGAAGCTTTTACACAAGCAATAATCACTGGGCCAACTGAAGTTAACGAAGTTTTAAAATGCGTGTCAGAGGATTTTCCACAACAAGTAGCCGATGTAATTAATAAAACACATAAAAATAAATTAGTAATCTCGATGATATCTTCTCAAATTGATGCAGATAGAATGGATTATTTACAACGAGATGCTTATTTTACAGGTGTATCTTATGGACAGTTTGACATGGAACGCATATTAAGACTGATGAGGCCTTCTAAAGATGAGGTCCTTATTAAAGAGAGCGGTATGCACGCCGTTGAGAACTTTATCATGAGTCGCTATCAAATGTATTGGCAAATATACTTTCATCCGGTAAGTAGAGGTGGAGAGGTCTTATTAAACAACTGTTTAAAACGCGCGAAACAATTGTATAACGAAGGTTACACATTTAAAATGTATCCGACTGACTTTATACCTTTCTTTGAAGAGTCTATGACAATTGAGCAATACGTTGATTTAGATGAAGCTGTTGTATTATATTACTTAAAAGCTTGGGTTAAAGAAGATGACCCTATATTGAGTGACTTATCTCGTCGTTTCATTAATCGCGACTTATTTAAATATATGCCATTTGATGGCTCTATTATAACGATTACAGAATTAACGGATTTATTTATTCAAGCAGGGATTGATCCAAACTATTATTTCGTCAGCGAGTCTTTTTCAGATTTACCATATGATTACGACAGACCAGGTTCTGATAGAAAACCTATTCACCTGCTTAAAAGAAATGGTAAGACTCGGGAAATAAGTAGCCAATCATTAGTTATTCATAGTATTACAGGTATTAATAGAGAAGATTATAAATTATATTATCCTAAAGAATTAATTTCTCAAATAGAAGATGACCAAATAAAGCATGCTATTAATAGCATTTTAGATGAGTTGAATTAGCTTTAAGTGGAATTGTAGCATGTAATTAACATGTAGATTAAGTAAACAAATAGGGAGTTAAGTAATAACGGCCGAGTAATTTTGTAAACATTGGAATTGATAATGATATTCCAGACATACAACTAGATTACATATGATTTACGTTTATACTTAACACAACAAAACATCACTGTTAAACTCAATAGTTAATAGCCAATCATTGATTAAACTCAATAACTATTATAAATTAAATGAAAATGTGGGAGGTGTGCGATAATGGCTGAAAATAAAGGGTTTAAATTCAATATTATCAAAAATGATCCACTAGACGGACATAAGGGTACAAATATAGGTTCAATTAGTTTAGACAACGTAGCACCTGTCTTTATAGATGTACAAAATAAAGAAGCTTTTATTGATATAGGTGGTATGCACGCACGTTCGAGCGTTGAAAAAGGCGTTAAATGGATTAAAGAAAAAGAAGTGGTAGAAGGTGAAGAAGCTAAACCATATTGGCTATGTTGGGTTACAACTGAAAGAGGAGAAAATGGTCCTTACTATGCCGGTGTTACAGCTTGTTACTTATTGGTGAACAAGGGTATACGTAGAGGGTATAAGAGTATGCCTGAACATGTTAATATGATGGATAAATCAATGAAACATCAAATCGAAATAGACCATATTGGAGAAGAAAATAAAGCTGTGTTAAGAGAATTCCTTGAATCACATGATGCGGAGATGTGGCGTAATTCTGCAGCAATATTACATGAAACTTTAGAAAGTAAATAGTTAATTTTATTGGGAGATGGCTAAGCCTTAAATTAAGGTATTGCTATCTCCTTTTCTCTATATAAGTTTAGCGAAGTGAAGGATTGGCTTGAAATTGATTCGCTAATAATTTCTATTGTAGTTACTTTTATCATATTTAAAAAAGATGATTTATTTCATGTGTGTATAATAACAGGAGTTTGTTTATATAATTCCTTTATTTTGTATAGATATACGTTATATCGACAAAATGAAACTATGATAAAATCGTTTTATCAACTGTAATGCATATATTAAGTATGCTATAATGGTGTGTATTATTTTAAAAGATTAGGGTGAAACGTACATTGGAAAACAATGTTAATATCCAAACTAAACAAGTTGTTAAACAATTTGACAATAAAGAGAAATTTAATGTGAATACACGAGGCACATGGCAAAAACGAAACGCTGAATTTATACGTTATCAAGAAGAAGTTAATGAAATGACTGTAAATGTGACAGTTAAAATTGAAGAAACTGGTGTGAAAATTATTCGTAAAGGTGATATCAATATGAATCTTCATTTTGTTGAAGGTGAAGATACAATTACTTTATACGAAATTAGTGGTGGTCGGATACCGTTAACTGTACGTACACACTCTATTTTACACTTTGTATTAGATAATGGCGGTAAGTTAAAAGTGCATTATGATTTAATTCAAGATGAAGAAAAAATGGGTTCTTACCAATATGAAATTATTTATAAGGAGACGCCGTAAATGAATATAATTGATCAAGTGAAACAAACATTGATTGAAGAAATCAATCATAGTATACAGCAAGCGCAACTCGCAGATGCAAGTGAAATTCCAGAAATTAAAGTTGAAATCCCTAAAGATACTTCAAATGGTGATTATTCAACGAACATTGCAATGGTTTTAACAAAGATTGCGAAACGTAATCCACGTGAAATTGCCCAAGCAATCGTAGACAACTTAGATACAACTGCAGCTAATGTTGAAAAAGTACAAATTGCTGGACCTGGTTTTATTAATTTCTATTTAGATAATGCTTATCTAACAGCTATCATTTCAGAAGCTATAGATAAAGGCTCTGAATTTGGAAGCACAGAAGAAAAAAATGGTAAAAACATATTACTAGAATATGTGTCAGCAAACCCAACTGGAGATTTACACATCGGTCATGCACGTAATGCCGCTGTTGGTGATACATTAGCCAATATTTTAACTGCAGCGGGTTATAATGTAACTAGAGAATATTACATTAACGATGCCGGTAATCAAATTACAAATTTAGCACGTTCTATTGAAGCACGCTATTTTGAAGCGCTTGGTGATTACTCATTTGAAATGCCAGAAGGCGGATATCACGGAAAAGATATTATTAATATTGGTAAAGATTTAGCTAAAAAACAGCCAGAATTAAAAGACCTAGATGAAGAAACGCGTATTAAAACATTTAGAAAATTAGGCGTGGATTATGAAATGGAAAAATTAAGAACAGATTTAGCTGATTTTAATACCCATTTTGATAGTTGGTTCAGTGAAACGACTTTATATGAAAAAGGCGAAATCACAGAAGTACTTAATAAGATGACTGAACTTGGTTATACTTACGAAAAAGATGGTGCGACATGGTTACGTACTACTGATTTTAAAGATGATAAGGACAGAGTATTAATCAAAAATGATGGTAATTATACTTATTTCTTACCAGATATTGCATATCACTTTGATAAAATTGAGCGTGGTAATGACACTTTAATCAATTTATTCGGTGCTGACCATCATGGTTATATCAACCGTTTAAAAGCTTCTCTTGAAACATTTGGTGTGGATAGTGAACGCCTTGAGATACAAATTATGCAAATGGTGCGTTTAATGCAAGATGGGCAAGAAGTTAAAATGAGTAAACGTACAGGTAATGCCATCACGTTACGTGAAATTATGGACGAAGTGGGCGTAGATGCTGCACGTTATTTCTTAACAATGCGTAGCCCTGATACGCACTTTGACTTTGATATGGAACTTGCTAAACAAGAATCTCAAGACAATCCAGTTTATTATGCACAATACGCACACGCGCGTATTTGTTCAATATTGAAACAAGCGGCTGAAAGAGGTATTACGCCTTCTAAAGACGCAGATTATTCACTTATTACAAATGACAAAGCAATTGATTTATTGAAAAAAATTGCTGAATTTGAAACTACGATACAAAGTGCGGCTACGAATAGAGCGCCACATAGAATTACAAATTATATTCAAGATTTGGCTTCACATTTCCATAAGTTTTATAATGCTGAAAAAGTGTTGACAGATGATGAGGATAAGACAAAAGCGCTTATCGCGTTAGTAGATGCAGTGAGAATTACATTGCACAATGCGCTTGATTTAGTTGGTGTGACTGCACCAGAATCAATGTAGTGTGTAAATAAAAGAGAGCTAGTATGAAATTTGTTGTTTTTGAGTAGGCTGATGTTAGCTTATTTAAAAAATAATAGATCGTGCTAGCTCTCTTTATTGTGTTAAAATTTCAAGAAAGACAAAAATAATTAGGGGAAGGTTCAAGTGAATTTAGACACCAAAACGTTATATCGTGAATTATATAATCACATGGGTCCACAAGGTTGGTGGCCTGCTGACACAAAGGTTGAAATAATGCTAGGCGCAATTTTAGTTCAAAATACGAATTGGAGAAACGCTGCTTATGCAATTGAATCTCTTAAACTTAATACTTCATTAGAACCACAACAAATACTAAATTTAGAAATTGATGTTCTGCAAAAGGTTATAAAGTCTAGTGGATTTTACAAAAGTAAAGCACAAACGATTCATGCTTTATTGAGCTGGTTAGACCAATTTGATTTTGATTATGAAGCCATTAACAAATATTTTCAAGCAAATCTTCGTAAGGCATTGTTAAGTATAAAAGGCGTTGGTAGTGAGACAGCAGATGTTTTACTTGTCTATATATTTGGCGGTATTGAATTTATACCGGACAGTTATACGCGAAGAATATATTATAAATTGGGTTATGATCATACTACGAGTTATGAAAAGCTAAAAAAACATGTCATGCTGCCAGATAACTTTACGAACCAAGATGCAAATGAATTTCATGCATTATTAGATAATTTTGGTAAAGCATACTTTAACGGTGGCGGAACAAACAAAATTGATTTTTTAGAAAAATATTTCGTACGATGACTTTAATTTGAAAAGATTTGTATGTGAAAATGATGATTTGATCAAGTTATTCCAATTACGTTGACATAAGATCATAAACTTTATTAGAAGCACTGGGAAAACTATCCGCTACCTGCATGGAATTATGTCAATATCTGTCTGAATTTGGAAAGAAATACTTAAAAAAATAATTAAAAATGTATTGGAATTTGGTATGATAAAAGAAAATTGATAATAGGAGTTAAAGAAATGAAAAAGCAATTTAAAATAGTATGTCTTTTTATTGTTATGTCTATGCTTTTAGTAGCATGTGGTACAAATTCTAATCAATCAGAAAAAAATGAGCAATCAGAAAATCATAATTATAAACGAATTGTATCGTTGATTCCAAGTAACACTGAAATTTTATATGAATTAGGTTTAGGCGACAGTGTGGTTGGTGTATCAACTGTAGATGATTATCCAAAAGAAGTGAAAGATAAAAAGCACTTTGACGCGATGAAGTTAAATAAAGAAGCATTGTTGAAGGCTAAACCTGATTTGATTTTAGCACATGAATCCCAAAAGTCTACGAGTGGTAAAATACTCAATTCACTAAAGGAAAATGGCGTAAAAGTTGTATATGTCAAAGATGCTCAATCCATTGATGAAATGTATAAAACATTTCAACAAATAGGGAAAGTCACAGGTAAGAATAAAGAAGCTAAGGAACTTGTAAAAGAAACAAAAGCAAATATTAAAGAAGTTAAAGCATCTATTCCTAAAGATGCTAAAGCCCAAAAAGTATTTATGGAGGTATCATCTGAGCCGGAAATATATACTGCAGGTAAAGAAACTTTTTTTGATGATATGCTCAATCAATTAAAAGTAGATAACAGTTTTTCTAACTTAACAGGATGGCAAAAAGTTACTAAAGAAGATATCATTAAGAAGAATCCTGATATTTTGATATCAACAATGGGGATTTCAAAATCAGAATATGAAAAAATTATTGATCAACGTGGTGGTTTTAACGAAATTAATGCGGTAAAAAACAATAATATTGAAGCAATAAATGGAGATCAAATTTCGCGTCCAGGGCCGAGAATTGATGACGGATTGAAAGCGTTGAGAGATGCTATTTATAAACAATAAGATACTAGATATTGATAAATAAGATGTCATTATCATAGGGAGCATTAAAGATAACACCTCATGAGTATTACATATTTTCTTGTTGGAATGTAAAACATTGGTGTTAGTTATAAGTTTCGCTCTCTTTTTATAATTTAAAGAAATTCATACGATTAAATATAGTGTTAATGGATTACAGGTGGTATTGTAATAGTTGAAATATGTAAGTGAAAGCGTGGCTTGGAAAGAAATGAGATATTATAAAGCAATCATCATATGGTTAATACTACTTATAACAAGCATTTTATTAAGTTTGATGTGGGGAATTGGACATGTGAGTGACGCATTATCCCAAACAATTTTATATCAAGTGAGAATGCCGAGAATGTTGCAAGCATTATTAGCAGGAGTAGGCTTAACATTAGCGGGCCATATGTTTCAAACGTTGCTAAATAACCCGTTAGCAGATAGTTTCACTTTAGGTCTCGCAAGTGGTGCGACGTTTGGCTCAGGTTTAGCTGTTGTCATAGGTGTTTCCTTTATATGGTTGCCGATGTTTTCAGTAGTATTTAGTATCATTACGCTAATCTTAGTTATTGCTTTAACTACAGCCATGTCAAAAGGCTATCCAATTAGAACATTAATATTAGCTGGAATTATGATAGGCGCACTCTTTAATGCGTTCTTATATGTTTTGATTATATTTAATCAAAGTAAAATGAAGAATATAGTAAATTATATGTTTGGTGGGTTTTCATCTGCAGAGTATAATGAAGTCATTTATATTGGTATTGTAACCCTCATAAGTGTGATCATACTATTTGGTATGATTTCTAAAATAAAGTTATTACAACTTGGAGATTTACGTGCGCAATCATTAGGACTAAATGTGAAAAGTGTGACATATACGCTATTGCTAATTGCTTCAATTATGACTGCAGTGATTGTGGCATATGTGGGAGTTATTGGATTTATTGGAATGGTTATTCCTCAACTTGTAAGAAGAAATAGTGTACATTATAATTTAGGTCAACAAATGGTACTGAACATGCTGATAGGTGGTACAATTATGGTACTCTCAGATTGGTTGGGGAGCACGTTGTTAGACCCTTTCCAAATACCAGCTAGTATTATTTTAGCTTTACTTGGTATTCCAGTATTATTTTATATTATGATAACACAATCGCGTGTTCATGATTAGATAGTGATATTTAAAAAAATATAAAGCAAAATTTGTTTGTTTGAAAAAATGTTTATAAAGAAGGTTATGATGATGGACTTAACACAAGTTAAAGCGGTCGTATTTGATTTAGAAGGCACACTTTTAGACCGAAAAAAATCACGTGAGAAATTTATTGAAGAGCAATATGAGCGATTCCATGATTATTTGGTGCGCATTCAACTTGAAGATTTTAAAAGAAAATTTATTGAGCTAGATGATGATGAAGATCATGATAAACCAGAACTGTATAAAGCAATTATTAAAGATTTTCACGTTGATCGGTTAACTTGGAAAGATTTATTTCATGACTTTGAGATGCATTTTTACCGTTACGTCTTTCCATATTACGATACATTATATACTTTAGAAAAATTGACAAACAGTGGTTATTTAACAGGTGTCATAGCTAATGGTAAATCTAAAATCAAACAATACCGAATGCATGCATTAGGTGTAGAAGATGCTATTAACTACTTATCCACTTCAGAAACTGTTGGATATCGCAAACCACATCCGAGGATTTTTGAAGATATGTTAAATCAATTAGGTACAAAACCAGAAGAGACTATGTATGTGGGTGATGACCCCCTAAATGATGTAGCGCCAGCAAGAGCGATGGGCATGATTAGTGTCTGGTTTAAAGAAGAGGAAACAGTTGATGTAGAGCCTTTACCAGAAGAAGTAGACTTTACAATCAATACAACTGAAGAGCTGTTATCTATATTACCTATTGCAAAGAAAGGGAGATAATTATGAATCTATTTACAACAAGAGATGGTGTAGCCTTAAATTATAGAACGAGTGGAGAAGGCAATGTGATAGTGATGCTACACACTGCTTTAGACAATTTAACTGTTTTTAATGATATTGAAGAAAAATTTAATAAAGATAATCAAGTTATATTAGTAGATTTACGTGGTCATGGTTATTCAGATAAACCAAATGAAATTAATTTTGAAACATATGCCGAGGATATTAAAGCATTATTAGATCACTTATATGTAACTCAATGTGCATTTATCGGTCATGAATTAGGTGCTTCAGTTGCAGTATCATTTGCATCATTATATCCAGATATGACAAGTTCATTAACATTAATCAATCCAACTTTATTAAGTGATATGTCGCCTGAGGAACGCTTGTATCGTAAGCACGCTGACCTAATTAGAAATTGGGATAAAGAAGCACAACAAAAATTTCTAGATAAGCATTTATATTATTCTAAACGCAAAGCTAAAAAATTCTTAAAACAAGTAGATGATACTAATAGCATTGCAACAAAATCAGAATTAAATGCTGTAAAAGACTCGTTTAATAATAATGATATTATGCGTTACTTAAATGCCGTTAATTCACCAACCTTAATTGTTGCTGGGCAACATGGTGCGAGAACTACCGTTGTTGAAGCAAAAGAAGTAGGCGACTATATAGGAAAAGTGAAGTTTGAAGTTTTTACTGCATCAGGGTTATATCCATTTGTAGAAGAAAAAGAAAAATTTGTAAATGTTGTAACTGAATTTATTAAAGAAAATGAACCAGCAACATTGTATTAAAATACAGTATTGTAAGCAAACCAAAAGCTAATTATAGCATTTGGTTTGTTTTTTGTTTAAAGCCAAAATGGGGAGTATGATTCGTTAGAAGGACATTACTGTAAGAGGGGCAGATGTTATTAGATAATAATATGAAAGGGTTGGTGTTGGTCGGAGATTGTGAAAATGAGATAATTTCATCCATCTAATGATTAATAATATAATTTAGAGTCGCTAACATTTAATTGTTACTTTGATTACAGATTGATAGTTTTTTGTAATATTTTTGTAACACCACTGTTATTTTGGTAATATTTATAGTACAATATAGATAAGCACAAGATAACTTATATATATACAGAAGGAGAGAGTGCTTATGAAAAAAGTATTTGCAGCAGTCCTAGTTTCAGGTCTAGCAATCTCTGGATTTAGTACAGGTAGTGTTGAGGCAGCATCAGGTAACTCTATCCAAAGTGTTAAATCACTTCAACAAGGAGACACAACGCTAGAAGGTGCTAAAATAGGTGCTTCTATACAAAGCGTATTGAGCGAAAATAATGCACCAATTTATTCATATAGTCCTGATGGTAATGAACACTTTTATGAATTTAAAAAAGATAACGGTGTGCTTGTTGTGACGGCAGACGGTAAGAAAAACAAAGGTAAAATTACCCGTGTTTCTATGAGTTACAATGATACGAATGGCCCAACATATAAAGATGTTAAGTCACAGGTAAGTAAAAATGCTGTTACACGTGAACATTATAATAATGTCACTGGTAACTTTGGCTATGTACAAGATGATGAATTATCTTATCAATTTAGTTCAGCATCACCAAGTGATAAAGATATCAAACTATATCGTATAGATATGGGGAAATAACATTTACTTTGTAACGTTTTAACGAATTGTGTGGTAGCGAATTAGAATTTTAATGGTTGAATAGTGTGACTTTAAAAAAGTGGTTCTTTAAAGTAGTACTTAAACTACCAATATTAATTGAGAGGCTAAGACATTTATTAATGTCTTAGCCTCAATTTATTGTTAAAATAGAGAGTAATGTGAGACTATTAACTGAATTAAAGGTTAAACAATTTTAATGACTTTAAAAAAACGGTCATTACATAAATTAAAAAATGATTCAAAGGAGCCAATCATGAGAGTTAACGATAAAGTTTTAGTAGAAAATATAAATGACTATTTTACTCATAAAGGGCTTTCTCCCAATTTAATAGATGATATTAAAGAGAAACTAAAAAGAGATTTAAAAAAATCCGAAGCAAAAGATGAAGATTATATAGAATATAGACGTAAATCACCGGCTGAAATTATATTAACTATACAACGTAATTTATTCACTTTACAATTGAATCCTATCATATTTTTTATTGTGAATTTTATCTTGTTATCTTACTTATATGATAAACAGTATGTACCATTTCAAGCAGCTACAGGTACTTCTATTTTTTATTGTCTAGTGATTTTACCAATTTCAATTTTTATATATTTAAGGATTGATTGGAAGAATTATCTATATAGTAATAAATTCGAAATGGTTATAGGATTAGGAGTCGCTGTTGTATCGATGGTTCTTGTTGTCTTACAAGGTTTTAATATCAATTTAGGTATTGTTGCTGTTACAATTTATGCACATCAAGCCGTGTTTTTTATCGGAATTTTATTTAGTATATCAGGTCTGTATTTTAGAAGATTAGAATTTACAGGTATTGGTTTACTATTATGTCAAAAGACTATTGATGCCATGATAAGCAACTCAAGTATTACACAAATTGCCTCTATAGTTATTTGGATTTTACTACTTATTGTAATTATTTATTACACTATTCGAATTTCTTCACGAAACTAATATCAATTTTTGGAATTAATTAAAAAGTAAACTGAAACACGTGCCGTTTATTCAAAGTCTTATGACTACAAAATGGGACGTGTTTTTATTGTATCTAAAGTGTTTATAAAATATATCAGATTATAAAATAATCAAAAATAAAAAATGTAGCATATGCACTTTAAAATTGGGGTATATTACTTTTGTAAGGGGAGGTGACCCATAATGAAAAAATTAGTAACAAACTGTAACAACGAGATTGCTTACATCCAAGAGGGTCAAGGTTTTCCTATTATATTAATCCATGGACTCGATGGTAATATGGCTTCGTTATTTAGTTTGAAAGAAGAATTAAAGCAACATTACGAAGTTATTGTTTACGATGTTAGAGGTCACGGTAAATCATCTAAACCCAATTCATTTAATTTAGAAGATCATGTAGAAGATTTAAGGGGATTGATGACAAAATTAGATATTTCAACGGCGCATATTATTGGGCATGATATGGGTGGTTTGATTGCAAAACATTTTAGTGATAGATATAACTCGATGGTAAAGACGCTGACATTGATAGCATGTAATTTAATCGATAGCGTACATGGATTAAATAAATTGATGATTGAGTATCAAGATGAAATTGAAGGTTTCGATAAATCAGAATCACTTATTTTATTATTACCATATATGTATCAAGCAGAAGATAAGGCAAAAAGATGGTTCCAAAATCAATTAATCTATAGCAGACAATCGGCAGAAGATAGTGCTGTAGCTACGAGAGCGTTAATGGAATTTCCAGTATTTAATAAAGATGTCGTTATTAAAAATACGGATATACCCACATTAATTATTAATGGGAAGTATGATCCATTAGTTCCTATTGAAGTAATAGAAAAGTATCATTATGCATTTACTTCATTACAAATGGTAGAATTTGAACATTCTGGTCATGCACCTCATATAGAAGAGCCAAAGCATTTTTTAGATGTTTATAGCGAATTTATAAATGCTACAGAATATCAAAAATATTAAAGTATTATTTTTGGTATTCTGTTCTTTATACATTGTTTTAATGGTAATCACTTGAAAAACATGACTTACATAAAAATAAGCCTAAGACATAATGAATGTCTTAGGCTTATTTTTAATTTGCATAGGCTGATTTAAATAAAATAAGCGCTTCTAACAAGCGCTGTAAGCTTCTTATTAATCAGTTATGTCTAACTAGAGTGGTTTAGAGACTACATTTGAAAAATAAAGTTTCCGTCACTCTAATTCTGTTAATGAAAAGTTTATACTTCGTTATCGTCGTTTGCTGCTTTAATGCGATCGTTAACACGTGATAATAACTCATTAATTTTCTTGCGTTGTTTTGTGCTTACTAAAATTAATACAGTTCTTTCATCATGTTCATTACGTTTTTTATCGAAGTAATCTTCTTGTGATAAGTTTTTAACTGCTTTAACAACTTGAGGTTGTTTATAGTTTAAGTGGTTAATAATATCTTTTAAATAATATTCTTCACTTTCATGCTCGCTGATATATGTTAATACAGCAAACTCCTCAAAACTTACAGAAAATTCCTTTTTGATAATACCTTTTAATTTATCAGCGTAAGTAACCATAGCTAATAATTCAAAACAATCATTGATTTTGGTGATAGCCATCCTATTATTCCTCCCTAATTCTATATGCCCAATCAAATATACATATTAAAAATGTTTTTGTATAATTATTTGTCTTAATTCAAAGTGTAAAACAAAGCGTTTATCATAATCTATGGCTTAATTATATTTAGCTAAAATATATTAAAACCACTATTATTTAGTTTATTATAACTAAATAAAAATAGAAAGTAAACAAAAAACTGTTTAAGCGTTACGTAAATGATTTCAGATATTAATTCAATTCTATACATACCAATGATTGAATTGAAATTAATATATCTTTGTTTCAATTTGTTGTAATTTGATAAAAATAGTAAATAAGCTTTTTGTATTTAAAGGTGATTACTATTTATACCGTGTACATCTAATTTTTAGACGGTACTGTATCAACGTTTCTAGCGATTATATCGCCTTGTTTTAAACCTTCAAGAATTAACACATCTTTTCCATTACCCATATTTTGTGCTTTGATAACCCGTTTAATAAATTTTTTATTTCTTTGTAAGAAAACAAATTTATCATTATATATTGCGGATTTTGGTATTACAATTTTTTTATTAGGTTTTTCAATATTATAATGCCTGCCATATAACGCTTCGGAGTTAGTACTTATTTCTACATTATATTGTGAATATTTAGCTGCAGGATCAAATTGTCTTGGTAATTTAGAAATATACGTTATTTTACCAGTGAAACTTTGTTGGCTGTCATCTTTAAGCAATACTTTATCATTTTCATGCAATTGTGCTATAAGTGATTCAGAAACAACAGACTTGATTATAGCATTAGAATTAAAAATTTGCAGAATAAGTTCTTTATCTTTAGTAGGGAAGTTTTGGTTTATATGGATGTTACCATCAAAAGGTGCATATATAACCGTGCGTAACGTTGATTGTAATGATTCAATTTCTGATTGGGTTCGGCTGATTTCATTACTAATAATTGACTGTGATCGCGGTTTTTTTTGTTTTAAGTGTGATAGATATTTTTGTTTGTTAGCGATGAGACGTTCGGTGTTTGGATTGTAATATTCGAAGAGGGGTTGATGTTTTTTTACAGTGTCATTATTTTTTATAAACCAATTATGAATATAACCTTTATCTGTTTCTAATAGTAGCTTTGTTATTTGGCTTGGGGACTGTATGCCTGAAAAGTGATAGGAGGGTTCATATTTAATTTTAATTGTTTCTATGTGAGAATTTGTCTGATTAGGGGATATTGATTTTAAATAATACCAACAAAATAATGCCATACTACTTAAAATTACTAATAATGTGAGTAATACGAAAAATTTTCGCAATGAGGTCACCTCTTGTTGTTAATATGGTTTGATTATACAGTAAAAGTGACTTAATGTGCTATAAAAAAAGTGCGTCATTTACAGTTTGATAAAAGTAAATGACGCACTATCACAATTTTAAAATAATCTTAGCAATATAATACCAATCATAATGGCTATAATTCCTGAAACTTTACGTGGTGTCACTTTATTAACATTTGTGCCTAAGAGTCCAAAATGATCTATGATGATACCCATTAGCATTTGACCTAGCATAACAATAATTGTTGTTAGCGCAGCGCCTAAATGTGGCATCAAGATAATATTTGTTGTTACGAAGATGACACCTAATATGCCACCGATAAAATAAATAGGTTTTAACTTGCCTTGTTTATTATTAAAAGTCGCAACTTTAAGACTTTTGTTAAATATCAGTGTCAATATAAACAATACAATGGTTCCAACTGTAAAGGATACGAGTGATGCCATTATTGATGAATGTAGTTGCTGACCCAATGCACTATTAATAGCTGTTTGGATAGGTGGGCAGAAGCCAAATATAAAGCCAATAATAAGCCAGATATATACCGTTGAAGATTGAGCTTTGTCTTTAGGGTCTCGTCGGACATAATTCATAAGTAAAATGCCGAAAATTAAAAAAAAGATTCCTAAAACTTTTAGTAAGGTGAAAGGATGTTTATCGGCACCGAACCATCCAAAGCTATCGATTACCACGCCCATTATAATTTGACCTGCTACAGTCATGACGACTGTTAAAGAAGCGCCTAAACGAGGTAGAAGTAATAGATTGCCTGTTAAGAAAATAACGCCTAGCATACCACCAACAAACCATTGATAATTCAATGATTGATTACTATAAAATTGCCCCGTAAAGACATGGGGATTAATAATAAGATTAATTAAAATTAAAAAAAGAGTTCCTGTTGCAAATGAAATCGTTGATGCATAGAATGAAGATCTTGTATATAAACTCAACCTAGAATTGATTGAAGTTTGAAACGGAACTACCATGCCTGCAACAATACCAATGATATATAAGAGAACCATTAAATCACGCTTTCCTTCGAGATAACTATATTATAAAGGAAAGATTAATGTATGCATACATTTAAATTAGGCGCAGAAATATATGCATATCAGAGAAAATAATGTACACAACAAACAAAGTATAATAAAATACGTATGTTGATGTTTTTTAGATAATAAAAATTAACAAATTTAATGTATTTTGAATAATGAAAGTAATTTTAGAAGTGAGTGACTATAGATATTGAAACAACTTTCCATAATTCGTCTTTTAGATGAGGAAACTTTTTTTGTTGGCGCAGGCAGTAACGATCAAATAAAAAAGAATCAATTTATAGAAGTGTTGAATCCTAGACGGACCTATAAAAATTTAGCTCAAATTGTTGAAGTATATGATAAATATTCAATGTGTAAAAAATTGGGTAAGAAGAAGATATTTTTTGGTGATACCGTTAGACTAAGACCTTCGAGAGATTAATGATAGATTAGAATAGAAAAGTAGTCAGTTGATTATATGATGTGACATTTATTATTAACCAGTAAAAAGGCCTGAAACATTTGTTTCAAGCCTTTTTTACGTAATGGTTTTAATTATAGTCCATTACGTCGTAGTTACTAGATAATTAATTTTCAAATATAAGTTTAGTAGATTTATCTATAATTTGTGCAGCATGCACTGTTTTAGGAATACCTGCTTTCGGTCTCAAAATATCCAACTGAATTAATTTGACCATACCCTCTTTAACGGCAGATTCGTTTATAAAGTGCTCAATTTTGGGTAATTGTAATTTGACTGTCTTATTAACGGCATCGTTGAAAATAAGTTCTAACGTTTGTGACATATTTTGTGTCCTCCTTAATTAATCGTTTCTGTCTTAATGACTTCAAGTTTGTCAAATCGTTCTCCTGTGATTTGTTCGATAATGGATTTGAAGCTTTTAAGTTGTTCAGGTGTTACGTCTGTATTTAAATTACTGAAATGACGTTTAAATTGACTAGCTTTACCATTTTTGTCGAACAATGTGCGCGATAATGTGACTGCGAGTTGACTTATATTATTCATTATAATTAACCTCCTTTCACTATATATATCGACTGAGAATAACAAAACGGTCAAAAAAATTTTGAAAATTTGTATTAAACACTTTCATGTGACATAAATATCATATATCATTAAATAAGAAACGTTTATGGTGTGAGAGGTGGAAATATGAATCAAGTAGATCCTATCAGGGATATTGAAGAAATTAAATCAATGTATAAAGTATTGAGCTGTAAGTCTAGACGGGATTATTTACTGTTTAAATTTGCAATACATACAGGTATTAAACTATCTGAATTATTGAATTTATGTGTGAATGATGTCAAAGGTGCAGACGATCACATAAAATTATATTGGCTAGAAGACCACGCCCCAAACATTTATATCAAGTTACCTGATGATTTAAGAAATGAGTTATTTGATTATATAAATGAAGAAGGTCTAAAGGAAAATCAATTGTTGTTTCAATCAAATAGAACATTTAAAGGTTTATCGAGGCAACAAGCATACAGAATTATACATGCGGCTGCTAACGACTTAGGGATGTTGCATATTGGTTTGACCACTTTGAGAAAAACATTTGCATATCATGCTTATCAATCAGGTATATCTATATCTATTATTCAAAAATACCTCGGACATCAAACTACTTATGAAACGATGAAATTTATAGGTATTTCTACAAAGAAGAGCAATACCACAATAGCTTTAAATTTATAAATTATAATTAAAGGGGGAATACGATGAGTTTAGTCTATCTACTTGGAGCTTTATTTTTAATAATGTTACTTTTATTAGTAACAATGGCTATACCTAAAATCCAAAGATTTACAGGTCATATTGCACTCTTAGCACCCATCGTTGCCTCTATATACTTTTTATGGCAATTACCACAAGTAATGCACGGTCATTTTGTATCAGTAAAAATACCGTGGCTTACATCGTTGGACATAAATATAGATTTTAGATTGGATGGCTTAAGTTTATTCTTTAACTTGTTGATTTCACTTATTGGATTAGCGGTATTTTTCTATGCTACTCAGTATCTATCAAAAGAACATGATAATTTACCACGTTTTTATATATATTTATTACTTTTTATGATTAGTATGTTAGGCGTAGTTACTGCAAATAATACCATTTTAATGTATGTATTTTGGGAATTAACGAGTGTTTCTTCATTTTTACTAATTGCATATTGGTATAGTAAAGGTGAGAGTCAATTTGGTGCGATTCAATCGTTTATGATTACAGTGTTTGGTGGACTTGCTTTATTAGTAGGATTCATCATGGTTTATACTGTCACAGGTACGAATTCTATATCTTCAATTATTGAACAAAGCGATAAGATTGCCGAAAGTAATCTTTTTATTCCAATTGTTATATTATTCTTGATCGGTGCATTTACAAAGTCAGCACAGTTTCCGTTCCACATATGGTTACCGAAAGCAATGGCTGCACCTACACCAGTAAGTGCTTATTTACACTCTGCAACAATGGTTAAAGCAGGTATTTTCTTATTATTTAGGTTTACACCATTATTAGGATTAAGTGATTTTTATATTTATTGTGTGACATTTATTGGTCTAATCACCATGATATTTGGAGCAGTTAATGCAACGAGACAGTTTGATATGAAAGCTATATTAGCTTATTCAACAATAAGTCAATTAGGTATGATTGTTGCTATGGTTGGTTTAGGTGGCGGATTTGCACAACACCCTACTGGAGCATTATCTGAAGCATACGGATTTATCTTATTTGCAGCATTATTCCATCTTATGAACCATGCACTATTTAAAGGTGCATTATTCATGGGTGTAGGTATTATTGATCATGAAACAGGTACGAGAGATATCCGTCGATTATCAGGATTAAGAAAGGCGTTTCCAATCACACACATCGTTATGTTATTATCAGCGTTCTCTATGGCTGGAATACCATTCTTAAATGGATTCCTTAGTAAAGAGATGTTCTTTGATGGCCTAGTTAGTGCGGTTGAACTACCTCAATTTAATCTTTCATTAACTATAGTGATAACAGTTATTGGGGTTTTAGCAAGTATCTTTACTTTAATATATTCAGCTTACATGATTAAGGAAGTGTTCTGGGGAGATTATCAAAAAGCAGATTTACCGATAACTTCACCACATGAACCGTTTGTCTTTACTCTACCTTCTGCAATTATGATGATTTTATTACCGGTTATCTTCTTTGTCCCAAATGTTTTTGGACATCATGTTATTTTACCGGCATTACGAAGTATCACAATTGGAGAAAAAGTAGATAATGTGGCGCCACATATTGCTCAATGGCATGGCTTCAATTTACCTCTCATATTAAGCATTATTGTAATAGTTGTTGGATTTACGATGGCCTTTAAAATAAATTGGAAAAATTATGCTGACAAACTTAAGGTGAAATCTATCACCGACTTATATTTGGGTTCATATAATCAATTCGAACACTATTCTGGTTATGGTATCCGTACTTTAATGAATAACCGCTTAAATCATTATATTACATTGACTTTATTAATATTTAGTATGGTTGTTATTTATGGGATTATTCAAGCAGGCTTCCCACACGTCCAACAGATTCATGTCAGTGAATTTGGTCCAATTGAAGTAATTACATTAATCGTTGTGTTTGTACTCGGTATAGCTTTAACATTTATTCGTCAACGTTTAACTATGGTCATACTTAATGGAATTATTGGTTATTGTGTCACAATTTTCTTCATTTTAATGAAAGCGCCAGATTTAGCATTAACACAATTAGTGGTAGAAACGATTACTACGATTCTGTTTATCGTCAGTTTTTCAAGACTACCAAACGTTCCACGTGCAAAAGTACACAAAAAGCGTGAAGCAGTCAAAATTGCCGTATCACTACTGATGGCAATCATTGTGGTGACACTGGTGTTTATCGCTCAACAAAGTGATTCAATGCCTACAATTTCAACGTTTTATCATGATGCTTATAATTTAGCAGGTGGTAAAAATATTGTGAATTCAATACTAGGTGATTTCCGTGCTTTAGATACATTGTTTGAAGGTATGGTGTTAATTATAGCTGGTTTAGGTATTTATACATTACTTAACTTTAAAGAACGGAGGGGTCAAGATGAAAGAGAATGATGTTGTATTACGAACGATAACGAAGATTGTCGTATTTATACTATTAACTTTTGGATTTTATCTGTTTTTAGCTGGTCATAATAATCCAGGTGGTGGCTTTATTGGCGGTCTCGTTTTCAGTTCAGCATTTCTATTGATGTTTTTGGCCTTCGACGTTAAACAAGTTTTAGTCGCATTACCATTAGATTTCAGAATTCTAATGATTTGTGGTTCTTTACTATCATTTATTACAGCAGTTGTACCTATGTTCTTTGGTAAACCGTTCCTTTACCAAACAGATGCATATGTACAGCTACCATTGCTAGGTGAAGTACATTTATCAACTGTAACGCTATTTGAAGCGGGTATTGTATTATCCGTAGTTGGTGTGGTTGTTACAGTTATGCTTTCAATTAGTGGTGGTCGCTCATGAATTTAATTTTATTAATGGTTATTGGCTTTTTAATATTTATTGGAACGTATATGATATTATCGGTCAATTTAATAAGAATTGTTATTGGAATTTCAATATACACGCATGCGGGTAATCTAATTATTATGAGTATGGGTAAATACAGCAAAGATATGGTTGAACCTTTAATTGGTGAAGGAAGTAAGCAATTTGTGGATCCTTTATTACAAGCGATTGTATTAACTGCAATTGTTATCGGGTTTGCAATGACTGCCTTTCTCTTAGTACTTGTTTATAGAACATATCGTGTAACTAAAGAAGATGAAATCGATGTATTGAGAGGTGATGATGACAATGATGAGTAATTTATTAATATTACCATTACTACTACCAGCTGTTTGTGGTTTAGGCTTAGTGTTCATTCGTACACACAGTAGGTTATCTAGGACCTTTTCAATTGGTACAATGGCTCTTACAACGTTCGTTTCTTTAGCATTGCTCATTTATGTGATGTATAACAAACCACTCGCGTTAGATTTTGGCGGTTGGAAAGCGCCATATGGTATTCAATTTGTCGGAGATTCCTTAAGTCTATTGTTGGTTGTAACTTCAAGTTTTGTCGTTACGCTGATTATGGCATATGGCTTTGGACGAACTGAGAAAAGGGCGATACGTTACTATTTACCTAGTTTTATTTTATTCTTAACTGTCGGCGTAATAGGCTCATTTCTAACTGCTGACTTATTCAATATCTATGTGATGTTTGAAGTGATGTTATTGGCATCATTCGTACTTATTACATTAGGGCAATCAGTGGAACAATTGCGTGCTGCAATTATCTATGTCGTACTTAATATTTTAGGTTCATGGTTACTATTATTAGGCATTGGTTTATTGTACAAATTAACAGGTACATTAAATTTCACACTTGTATCTCAACGACTAAATGAAATGAATGACAAGAGTTCTATCGTGATTGTTTCCATGGTGTTCTTAATTGCATTTGGTGCAAAAGCTGCATTAGTACTATTCATGTGGTTACCTAAAGCATATGCAGTGCTAAATACAGAATTAGCAGCACTATTCGCAGCATTAATGACTAAAGTTGGTGCTTACGCATTAATTCGCTTCTTTACACTTATATTTGATGAACATCATGGGATTTCACACCCGTTATTAGTTTTCTTATCTTGCATTACAATGCTAATAGGTGCATTTGGTGTACTTGCATATAAAGATATTAAAAAAATTGCAGCATATCAGGTTATTTTATCTATCGGTTTTATAATTTTAGGATTGGGAACGAATACTTTTGCAGGTGTGAACGGTGCTATTTTCTATTTAGCGAATGATATTGTAGTTAAAACGTTGCTATTCTTTATTATAGGTAGTCTAGTATATGTGACGGGTTATAGACAATATCGAAGTTTACATGGGTTGGCGAAACAAGAGCCATTCTTTGGTGTAGCGTTTGTTGTGATGATTTTAGCAATCGGTGGGGTGCCTCCGTTAAGTGGCTTCCCTGGTAAGGTGTTCATTTTTGAAGGTGCAATTGAAAATGGAAACTACATTGGTTTAACGCTGATGATTATTACAAGCTTAATAGCGATGTTTAGTTTATTTAGAGTTTTCTTTGTGATGTATCTCGGCAATGAACAAAGAGGCGAGGCTATTGTGTTTAAAAAAATCCCACAATACCGTAAAGTCCTTATAGGTATCTTAGTAGCAACGATTATCGCAATGGGTATTGCGGCACCGTTAATATTTAAAGTAACTGAAAATGCGACGCACTTAAATATGGATGATGGATTGTTCGAAAAAATGGTTAATCCTCATTTAATGAAGGAGGATAAATAATGAGACAAGTCTTACTTAATATTGTCATTGCCTTTTTATGGGTCCTTTTTCAAGATGAAGATTCTTTTAAAATATCGACCTTTTTTGCAGGTTACCTTATAGGTTTATTAGTTATCTATATTTTACATCGTTTCTTTGGACAACAATTCTATTTGAAAAAAGTTTGGGTGAGTATTAAGTTTTTAGCAGTTTATCTTTACCAGCTAATTACTTCAAGTATTACGACAATCAATTATATATTATTTAAAACAAAGGACTTAAATCCTGGGTTAGTAACTTATGAAACGACGTTAGATACAGATTGGGAAGTATCTTTCCTAACAATTTTAATTATTATCACGCCTGGATCTACAGTTATTAGAATTTCGAAAGAAAAGCAAAAGTTCTTTATACATGCCATTGATGTTTCAGATAAAGAAAAGCAGAAATTACTGAAGAGTATCAGACAATATGAAGGACTCATATTGGAGGTGGCAGAATGATTGAATATCTAATAGATTTCTTTATTACGAGTGCGCTAATTATATTTGGTATAGCTTTGTTATTAACACTATTTAGATTGATAAAAGGTCCGACTACTGCAGATAGAGTAGTTGCATTTGATGCTGCCAGTGCAATATTAATGTCGATGGTCGGATTGCTAAGCATCGTGTTCGGCACATTCTCATTCTTGGATTCGATATTACTTATCGCCATTATTTCTTTTGTAAGTACAGTGTCGATTTCTAGATTTATAGAAGGGGGGCACGTCTTCAATGCAAATAACAAGCGAAATCGTTAATCTTATTGCAGCCTTTATGATATTTTTAGGAAGTATTATAGCTTTAATTAGTGCCATTGGTTTAATTAAATTCCAAGATGTCTTCTTACGTAGTCATGCAGCAACGAAAAGTTCAACGTTATCTGTATTATTGACGCTTGTGGGCGTTATCATCTATTTTATTTCATCACAAGGTTATTTAAGTGTAAGACTTATTCTCGCTTTAGTGTTTATTAATTTAACTTCTCCTGTTGGGGGGCACTTAATTTCTCGTGCAGCATACCGTACTGGCGCGTATATGTATAGAAAAAGTGATGCGCCTAGACAAACGAATATATTATTGAGTGCTACTGAGAATAACACATTTGAACAATTGAAAAAACGTGCACATGAGCGTGAAGAACGTAGAAGAAAAACGTATGAAAAAGAACATGATTACTAATTTGTTTCAAGGAGACACTTCTCGTATTTTAAGAAGTGTCTTTTTGTTTAAAAAAGCTTAAATAATCGTAAATTTACTTTAAAATAGAAAATTATAGATTTTAGGTGCGTTACGTTTAAGGGATAGTCAATAAAATGATAAAATAATATATATTTGTAATTATGTTAATTTTTAAATTAATTATCAAATTGGGGATGAAAAACGTTTGGTATTTGATGAGTAAGAGTTTGAAACACAATATGTTCAATTAAAGACAATATTATTTTATGTTTCAACCTCAACAATTATGAATGAATAATTATGTTGAAAAGAGGTGAAACCTTGCAAATATTTGAAACGATACTTATATTTTTAGCACTTGTTATTGTAAGTTCGCTGGTGCACACAATACTTCCTAAGGTACCGTTGGCTTTTATCCAAATTATACTAGGTATGTTATTGTATGTGACACCAATTCCCGTTGAATTTCGATTTGATTCGGAACTATTTATGGTCGCTTTGATTGCACCGCTATTGTTTGTTGAAGGTGTTAAAGTTTCACGTGTCCATTTGCGACGGTACATAAAACCAGTCTTAATGATGGCGTTAGGACTAGTAGTTACGACAGTTATAGTGGTAGGACTATTTGTACATTGGATTTGGCCAGAGTTACCAATGGCAGCTGCCTTTGCGTTGGCCGCAATACTATGTCCAACGGATGCAGTCGCAGTACAAGCTATAACTAATGGGAAAGTATTACCGAAGGGTTCTATGACAATTTTAGAGGGTGAATCTCTCTTAAATGATGCAGCTGGTATCATATCCTTTAAAATTGCTGTAGCAGCGCTGATTACAGGTGGCTTCTCAATGGTTAATGCTGTTGAACAGTTCTTAATCTCTTCAATTGGGGGCTTTGTCGTAGGTTTAATTATAGGTGTTGCGCTAGTTAGATTTAGAGTGACACTGTCTCGTCGTGGTATTGAAAATATCAATATGTTCACATTTATTCAGTTAGTCACACCATTTGTAACTTATATCGTGGCAGAAATGTTCCATGCTTCTGGTATTATTGCAGCAGTAACTGCTGGTTTAGTTCATGGTTTTGAACGTGATCGTATTGCTCAAGCACGTACAAGATTGCAGATGAGCTATAACCATACTTGGAATATTTTGGGATATGCTTTGAATGGTTTTGTATTTTCTATTTTAGGTTACTTAATCCCTGAAGTGGTGGGGCGTATCATTGAAAATGAACCACATAATTTAATTTTCTTAATAGTAGTGACATGTTTAATTGCCTTAGCTATTTATTTATTTAGATTTTTATGGGTTTTTGTTTTATATCCGTATTTTTACTTACCAGTGAGCCCATTCCAGAAAATGATTTCATATAATGAAGATGAAACCAAAGTAAAGGAAACACCACCTAAACGTGGCATGTATGCTTTTATCATGACTTTATGTGGTGTTCATGGGACGATTTCTTTAGCCATTGCTTTAACATTACCTTATATGCTTGCAGACCATCACTCGTTTACTTTTAGAGATGATCTATTGTTTATAGCTTCAGGCATGGTCATTATTAGTTTAATCGTAGCACAATTTTTACTCCCTGTTGTTACTCCTAACGCTAAGAAACCTAAAGTTGTGGGTATGAATTTCAAACAAGCCCGTGTCTATATTTTAGAAAAAGTAATAGATAATTTAAATCAAATGTCTTCAGTAGAATCTAGTTTTCAATATGGCAACGTAATTAAGGATTATCATGATAAATTGGCTTTTCTTAGAACTGTTGAAAATGAAGATGAAAATACTAAAGAACTTCAAAGATTACAAAAATTAGCATTTGACGTAGAGAACCATACACTCAATAATTTAGTTGAGAATGGCGATATTACTACTAACGTGTTAGATAACTATATGCGCTATACAGAGCGTACCCAAGTTTATAAACAAGCTTCATTAATACAACGTATAAAAGTTGAATTCAGAGCAATGATTTTAAAAAGAAGAATTAAGTATAAAGTAAAAACTAATGCGGCATCTCCGTTATCCATAATTGATAACTTACAAGAGATTTCAAATGTGATGCGCACAGTTCACTATCGCGTTGTGAGCCGTTTAGCAAAAGAAACAACTGAAGATAATAAATTAGAAGTCGGTATGATTTGTGATAGCTATCTTCTTCGTATAGATAACTTAACACCTTCTAATTTCTTTAATCCTAAAAATGAAAATTCAATAACAAAAATTAAATTACTTGCACTTAAAGAGCAACGTCGTATTTTAAATCAACTTGTTGAAGATGAAGAAGTAAGTGAAGTGACAGCATTAAAAATCCGTGAAGCAATAAATTACGATGAAATGATTATTGTAGATAGTCTGACGGATTAAATTATATGGAATATATTCATACTGTCGACAAAGTTTCCGACTTTGTTGGCAGTTTTTTGTGCACGTTTTCCGCGCGGACGCTGCCTTAGCCCGTAGCCTTCGGCTAGTGCACTTCCCGCAAGAGTCCGACTAAATGACGGCCAATATTACACTGAAAAGATGATAGTATATAAATTTAACAGTGTTGGTGTTTATAATGTTGAATAAATCAATTGGTAAAGGAGCCAATTTTGGTCTGGAAGGTCGGTGCTATTTTGAAAAATAACTATATAAATATAAATAAACAAACCTTAGGCGAACTATCACCTAAGGTTTGTCTACGTTCAGATCAGATGCCATCAAAGGGCTCTGCTTTTTTATGAAATCTATTTTTTGATTTAGCAAAATATAACTATGTACTTTATTAAAAAGTATTATAAAAAATCTCCATCAATGGGGGGAGGAACCGACCATTGATGGAGTTAGGGAGATGATTTAAGGCTTGAATACCACCATGCCGTACGCAATTAGGAGGAAAGCTGTACGGCATGGGACTATTCACCTATTACTTAGGTTAAATAGCCCAAATCATTTATTCCATGCTGCCGTGAACAGTTTCGATATTTGATTTCATCATATTGTAATAAGAATCACCTTTTGATCCTTCTTGACCAATTGAATCAGTAAATACTTCACCGTATATATCTTTATTAGTTTCTTCACTTAAGCTTTGCATACTCTTCTTATCTACGCTTGTTTCAACAAGGAGATGTTTTAAGTCATGATCTTTTACGAATTGAATCGCTTGTTTCATTTGTTCTGGTGTACCTTGTTTTTCAGTGTTTATCTCCCAGATATAACCTGGTGTGATGTCATATTGTTTAGAGAAATATTTAAATGCACCTTCACTTGTAATCATGGCTCTGCGTTCTTTTGGTATATCATTGAATTTTTCATGACTCTCTTTATTTAACGTTTCTAATTTAGCGATATAATCTTTGCTGTGCGATTTGATATCATCACTATGTGCTTTATCGTGTTTTAATAAGCTATCTCTAATTGTTTCTACGTATTTTATGCCATTTTCAAGGCTTAACCAAGCATGTGGGTCTTGTTTACTTTCATCGCCTTCAGCACCGTTTAAATATAATGGTTTTACTTTGTCAGACACTTTTACTACACTGTCGTCTTTTGCTGACTTACCAGCTTGAGATAAGGCTTTATCAAACCAACCATTACCTGTTTCTAAATTTAAGCCGTTATAAAAAACGATATCAGCATCAGTTAACGCTTTAATATCTTTAGGCTTAACTTCGTATTCGTGTGGATCTTGGCCTATTGGTACGATACTGTGAATTTCCACGTTTTTACCGCCAGCGTTTTTAACCATGTCATATAAAATAGAGTTTGTTGTTACAACTTTTAATTTTTCGTTTGAATTTGCACCCGAGTCATTCTTGTCGTTACCACAGGCTGCTAAAAATAGTAAAAATATTAAAGCGATTGATAGTAATTTCTTCATGTTTGTTGTCCTCTCTTTTTAAAAAGTTCTAATTTAGTTAATGCAAAAATAGCGATATAAATTAAGAATGCGAAGAATACAATCGTTGCACCACTAGGGATGTTATAAACGTAGCTGAAATATAGTCCGACAATAGCACTTACAGTACTGATTAGACTAGCTACAATCATCATTGTATGTAATTTTTTAGAAATTAAAAATGCGGCAGATGCTGGTGTTATAAGTAAAGCTACCACCAGTATAATACCGACAGTTTGAATGCTTGCTACAGTTACAAGAGATAGTAATAGCATTACAAAGTAATGAATTAATGTAGTATTTAAGCCACTCATTCTACTGAATACTGGATCGAAAGTTGAAACCATTAAAGGTCTATAAAAAACAATAATTAATAACATTACTAAAACTCCAACAACGATAGTTGACCAGAATGTGACTTGTGTAACTGCGAGTAAATTACCGAATAAAATATGATAAAGATCGGTTGTACTATTGATTAAACTGACTAAGATAATCCCTAAAGCTAAAAATGCAGTATAGCTAATGCCGATAGCTGCGTCGGATTTGGTTTTACTATTTTTAGTAATAAAACCAATAAAAATACTTGCCACCATCCCCGTTGCTAAAGCACCAATAAACATAGGTATATTGAATAAAAATGACAGTGCTACACCTGGTAGTACGGCATGGCTCATTGCATCTCCCATTAGTGAAAGACCTCTAAGAACAATAAGAGAGCCGACTGTTCCACATACAATACCTACAACAATTGAAATAATTAGTGCATTGCTTAAAAATTTATAATCGAGTAATTGTTGAAAAAATTCCATTATAAGTTACGTCCTTTCTAAAATACTAAACAGTTTCATGTTGTGACGGAGCACTTATAAATGTGTTGTTTAAATGCTCAGGTTTCATAGCAGTTCTGCTGTCCCCAAAATAACGAATATTTCTGTTTAAAAGAATTACACGATCAAAATATTCATCAGTTTTTGATAAGTCATGATGTACAATGAGCAGTAATTTTCCGGATTCTTTTAGAATTCGTAATTGTGACATAATGATTTGTTCACTGTGAAAGTCAATGCCAACAAAAGGTTCATCTAATAAATATAATGAGCTATCAGTCATTAAAGCACGAGCTACTAGTACACGTTGTAGTTGTCCACCACTCAGTTCTGAAATTTGTCGATGACGTAAATCTTTTAACTCTAAGGTATCCATTAATTGATTTAATCTTTGTTTGGTTTCGGAATTTACCCATTTAAACCACCCTATATCCTTATATGCACCTGACATGACTACATGTTCCACATTGATAGGAAAATCTAGATCAATATGCGCTTTTTGTGGGATATAAGTTATAGATTTCAAATCATTTTGTATGGGATTACCATTTAATTGGGCTTTGCCTGTCGATTTAAATTCTCCGATAAGAGATTTAATTAAAGATGATTTCCCAGCTCCATTAGGACCCATAATTCCAATTATTTCACCATTAATAGGAATGGGTAAATTAATATTTTGTAGCACATGTTTATTTCCTAATGTAAGGTTTAAATTCTCAATTTCTAACATTTTCACCCTCCTTAATAATAATTTTAGGATAACCTAATTTAATTTATAATATACCATGAACTTTTAGCGTGTCAAGTCGATTCGTGATACAATAAGATGAATCGACTTGAGAGGTGAGATAATGCTAACTGAAGAAAAGGAAGATTATTTAAAAGCAATTTTAACGCATGATGGTGACCATTCTTTCGTTTCAAATAAAACACTTTCCCAATATTTAAACATTAAACCGCCCTCTGTAAGTGAAATGGTTAATCGTTTGGAAAAGTCGGGATATGTAGAAACAAAACCTTATAAAGGTGTGAAACTTTCTGAAACTGGTTTAACTTATACTTTAGATATAATTAAACGTCATCGTTTATTAGAGTTATTTTTAATAAAAATTTTGCAATATAATTGGGAAGAAGTGCATCAAGAAGCAGAGGTATTAGAGCATAGAGTATCTCATTTGTTTGTTGATCGTTTAGATAAATTATTGGATTACCCAATCACGTGTCCTCATGGGGGCGTGATACCAAGAGAAAATCAATATAAAGAACTATACACAACGAATCTATTGTCTTTTGAAACTGGTGATATAGTAACAATTAAAAGAGTTCGAGATAGAACGGACTTATTAATTTACTTATCAAGTAAAGCAATTTTAATAGACGAGCAAATAGAGATTATCAATAGAGATGATACCAACAAAGTGATTATTGTTAAAAAAGGTGATCAAGTTACGGTATTAAGTTATGATAACGCTGCACATATTTATGCAGAAAAATGATGGTGCAAATTGAACTTTGACATATACTGTACTCAAAAAAGCACCTTCATTTTATGAAGTTGTTTAGACGATCGATAATGACAAAATCCCTCCAAAGTAATCATTAAAAAATGAAAACTTTGGAGGGATTTTTATTTGTATATTTTATGGATGCACTTTCCTTGTTTCTTATGCATGATATCAGTAATTACAATGACACTGTTGTACTATTTCAGTAACCAATCTAACTAGGTTTTAGGTTGTAAAATAAGCATGAATTAATTGGTAAATAGTAAATAAATTGGTGGCTATCCAAATGGTACTAAAAACGAATGTAGGTATATACGTTAGTGATTTTAGAGTTGAGCCATCCCAAGTCACTGATTGGTGTGAAAATGTTAGTTTAAAAATGGTCCATGACGATTGGATAACTTCGCCTAAAAGTACACCTAGAATGAAATGATAAGTGATTGCTACAATGTAAAACATCATGAGTTGATTATCGCTTTGGAACAAGAAATAAAGCAAAGCAAATAACAATATTACAATGATAATTGGTAATAGTTTTCTGGAAGTTAATATTAAAAAATATATGAAAATGATTAAGTAGGCCGTAATAAATAAACTAGGGTATTGTGAATCTAATGCCCAAAAACCAATAAATAACATTAGTGGTGGCATAACATATCCGCCAAAAGTGGTTATGGCTTGTCCTAGACGTGATTTTGATTGAGTAATAGCGAAACCTTGTTGAGAAGTTTCGATACGTTCTGCAGGTGAGGAAACAATCACCAAATCTTTAGCTTTGCCGCCACTTATTTTATTAAATAAGATATGTCCGAATTCATGTGTTAATACAGGGATGTAATTTAAGTAAATATCTAAAATTTGGTTTATTGGTTTGTTGCGATAAGAATGAATCAATACATATATTAAAGCTATAAACACGACCCAGTATAAATTGAGTTGTATTACAGAGCTAAAAAATGATTGTAAATATGACATAATATAACCTCGATTTTAATTTTCAATAACCGCTTTTATAGAAAGTGAAAACAGTCATAGCGCAATATTAAGTATAAAGTAAATTTTGAAATAAAGCATTTGGACTTTGGATGTAGATTTAGAATATAAAGATGATTAGTACTGATTTATATTATATGGATGAATCATAATATGTTAATATAACAAGCATAAACTATAATGATAAAGCGCTATAATTGAGTTAGGAGATTCCAAAACATGACGGAAAGCAACAAAGAAAATAAAGTAAATGTGTTATCTGTTTATTTTGATAACGTTACGCTAGAGGAAATGCAAGACAATATTAAACAATTTTTCTTAACATCAAGTTCTAGAAATTTATTTATTGTAACTGCAAATCCTGAAATTGTAGATTATGCTACGGAGAATGAGAACTATAGAAATTTAATAAACCGTGCAGATTATGTAGTGCCGGATGGGACCGGCGTCGTTAAAGCCGCGAGAATCCTTAATACGCCTTTAAAAGCCAGAGTTCCAGGTATTGAATTGATGGAAGCATGTTTAAAAATTGCCAATGTAAATCAGCAAAAAGTATTTCTACTAGGTGCTGAAAATGACGTTGTTAAAACAGCGCAACATAAACTAGCTGAAAAATACCCTAATATTATTTTTGATTACCACCATGGGTTCTTTGATTTAGCAGATGAGATGGTATTAAAACAAGTTACTTCTTTTGATCCGGATTATGTGTTTGTTGGTATGGGCTATCCAAGACAAGAACAATGGATAGAACGTCACTCAGATCAATTTAATCAAGCGCTGTTAATGGGGGTAGGTGGCTCAATCGAAGTATTCAGTGGCGCAAAAAAACGAGCGCCTATGGTATTTAGGAAGTTAAATATTGAGTGGATTTATCGCTTGTTAATTGATTGGAAGCGTATAGGGAGAATGAAATCAATACCTAAATTTTTATTTAAAGTAGCTAAAGTTAAATTTAAAAAATAGGGAAAAAAGGATTAGAACAGAGATATAATTTATTTTAAAAATATTTTCTCATCTTTTCCCATAAAATGATTAAGGCTGAGACAAAGTTTAATTGTCTCAGCCTTTTCTGTCATATGCTCAGTTAAAACATTACATATGATTTATTTAGTTGTTATTAACATTTTACATTATCTTTAAAGTGTGGGGTTACGTGTGGATATTAATTTAATCTAAGATAATACATTTCTATGAAGTAGAATTTCTGATATATCTGGTATTAATTAGTCATTACTTACCTTTATTACTCTTGTAACTAGCACTTGAAATTTGACCGCCAGAAACAATTACATCTTTATCTTGGAACGGTTCATTGTTAAAGAAGCGATTTAAAATATCTTTAACGCCTTCTTCAATACGTTCTTGTGCTTCTAAAGTCATACCAGAATAATGCACTGTCATTGCATTTCTAGGCATAGTTCTCCATGAATGATCAGATGGTGCTGGCTGTGGATACCATACATCTCCAGCATATCCTTGAATGTGTTTTGCAGTTAAAAGTTCTACTAAATCATTTGTATTAACAATCTTACCGCGTGCAGTATTTACTAGATAACTACCAACTTTCATACGGCTTAATACATGATAATCAAATAAATTATCTGTATCTGGTGTTAGAGGTGCATGTATTGTAATTGCATCGCTAGTAGAAACAAGTTCATCAAAATTAACAAATTTAGAATCTTTGTTGTCTTTTTGGTTGATAGGATCATAATGTTGAATTTTGACGTTAAATGGTGCAAGTCTTTCAGCGACAAGTTGACCAATTCTACCAAAACCGAAAATACCTATTGTTTTATTTTGTAATTCGTGTGCGTGGTTCCCAACTTTAGATAAGTTCCACTCACCGTTAACAGACTGGGGATGTCCTTCTTCGTAGTTACGTAACAAAATGAGAAGGTCCATAACTGCATGTTCAGCTACACTAACGGTATTACTACCAGTTACTTCAACTACGCCGATATTGTTTTCACTGGCAGCTTGTAAATCTACGTGATCAGAACCTACACCAGCAGTAATCGCTAATTTTAAGTTTGGTGATTTTTCTATACGTTCTTTTGTCATATATGCTGGATAGAAGGGCGCGCTAATTACAACGTCCATATCTGATAAATGCTTGTCTAAGTCTGCGTTATTATCTGTTAATATAACAAGTTCGTGTCCTTTTTCTTCTAAAAAGGGAATTAAACCGATTGCTTTCTCAGTGTTTAATAATTGGTTTTCTTGTCCTTCTATATATTCTGGGAATAATGCTACAATTTTCATAATATACACTCCTAATATTTTTTTATTGAGTTATTTCTATGATGAAAAGCACTTATTACATTAGTGATTCATTTTTAAATTGAATCAAAAAAAATACTTGATGGATTTGTATAAACCACCTCCTTGAATGTTAATACGTTCAGTGAGGGGAGTAACAAATACAGCACCAAGTACTTTTTGACAATCCCTTTAATATATAACTTTTTATTATTTACACAATACATTGTATGCATTAGTAACTTATAAAAAGTTGAAGTAAAATTATAAATGATAATGATATAGTTAGTTTTTAAAATCTATTCAATATTTTGATCGAAAACAAATATAGAAACAACTTCGTCGTCTTCTAAAGAGAGGTCGGTAAATAGTTTAACGAATTTTGCTCCGACTAGTTCTTCCATTTCAGTTGGTGGACTTTGTTTATATAATGTTTTTACTTCTTCAGTCCTTCCATATTTAAGCATACTCTCTAAATCCTTATTACGCAAATAAAGATTTTCAACTTTGCTTAAACTACCGGTCATGTGAACTACGGCCCAATTGTCTTTAAAGAAAACTTTAACAGTCTCTGGCCCCTTGCCGATATAAGTTTTTCTATAAGCACGAACTAAATTAGCGAATGCCTGGGTTTTATTATTTTTTTCTATGATATTCACCCCATTTGCTAAATAATATTTATTATTATAGACACATAAATATATGATAACGCTTTTACTTTACTTTGAAAAGTGCTTTGTTTGTAATTCATTAACTCAAAAGTTTAAAAATATAAAAAGACCTAGCACTGAATATAAAATCAATGCTAGGGTATTTATCACGTTGTGTATTATTTTACGACAAATCTAGAATTGTCTAAATCACTTCTGAATTTCTTTTGTTCTGTTTTAGAACGTTTTTTAAAGTCGTTTAAGAATTTTTCATATTCAGGTAAGACTTCATCTAATTCACCAAATTGTTTCAGTTTGCCAGCTTCTATCCAAGCAATCTTAGTGCAGAATTCTCGTACTTGTTTCATATTATGACTCACAAAGAATATGGTTTTACCTTGTTCTTTGTATTCAAAAATTTTATCTAAACATTTTTGAGCGAAAGTTTGGTCACCAACGGATAAAGCTTCGTCAATAACAAGGATATCTGGATTGGTTGTAATGTTAATTGAGAAGCCTAATTTAGCGCGCATACCACTAGAATATTTTTTAACAGGTTGGTATATGAATTCTCCTAATTCACTGAATTCAATAACTTTAGGTGTTAATTCTTTGATTTGTTTTCTAGTGAATCCCATGCATAACATTTTGAACTCGATATTTTCAATGCCTGTTAGTTGTCCATTTAGTCCTGCGTTAATCGCAATCACACTTACATCGCCATCACGCTTAATACCACCATCAGTAGGAGATAGAGATCCACCAATCATATTACTTAAGGTAGATTTTCCTGAACCGTTGATACCAACTAATCCAATCACATCGCCTTCATACGCTTTTAAAGACAAGTTATCTAAGGCGTAAAATGTTTTGTTTTTATGAAAAGGGAGTAATACATCCTTTAAACGTTCTTTGTTATTACGATAAATTCGATACTCTTTAGTTACATTTTCAATGTTAACGGATACATTCATAATTTTACCTTCCTTGTTTACAGATAGTACTATTATATTATACATTATATTAGTTGTTAAATTTATAAACCTATTGTAAAGTAAGTGAGTATAATTTAACGGAATTAATGCTTATACAGTTGTTAAATTTTACTGAATAAAAATTATAAAATCAACTATAACGACAAAATTAAAAATATATAAAGTGCGATAGCTATTATTTAGACTTATATCAACAATTATTTCATTATTTAGTATACAAAAGATTCAACTTTTTAACACTTTTTTAAATAACTATTTCCGAAAGTTACTGAAAGTTGTTATGATAGTTAATAAAGCGTATATTGAAATTGAATATAATAGTGTCATAAGTAAATTGTGATAAGCAAATCGATTGAAAGTGTGGTTTATTTAAATGAATGCAGTATGGGTAGTATTTAGAGAGCATTTTAAAAATTTCTATCTAATACAAAGACTAGCACAGTTCCAAGTGAAGATTTCTAATACAAATAACTATCTCGGTATGGCTTGGGAGTTAATTAATCCAGCTATGCAAATCATGGTTTATTGGTTTGTATTTGGTCTTGGTATTAGAAGTAACGATCCTATAGATGGTGTACCATTTATTTACTGGTTACTCGTAGGTATCAGTATGTGGTTCTTTGTTAACCAAGGAATTTTGGAAGGTACTAAATCAATAGCAACGAAGTATAACCAAGTAGCGAAGATGAATTTTCCGTTGTCAATCATACCTTCTTACATAGTAATGAGTAGGTTTTACGGTCACCTTGCACTACTTATTGTAGTCATTTTATTGTGTATGTTGGCAGGTTACTATCCAACGATATACACGTTGCAACTTTTCTTATATGTACCATTTGCATTAATATTAACAACTGCAATAGCGTTGTTTACATCAACGTTAGGAGTGCTTGTAAAGGATACGCAACAGGCAATTCAAGCGCTCATGAGAATGGTATTCTTTGCATCATCTATTTTAATTGTGCCTCCAGAAGGCATTGTAAAAGAAGTAATGAAATTGAATCCAATATATTATCTAGCTGAAGCCTATCGTTCTGCTGTGTTACATAAAGAGTGGTATTTTATAACGCATTGGGAATTGACTTTGTATAATCTATTAATCATTCTGTTCTTATTTATAGTAGGTTCAATTATGCATATGCGCTATAGAGATCATTTTGCAGACTTTATGTAATGAGAATATTGGAATGAATATGTTTGAATAATGTTGTAGTGGGAGTAGGGCAGAAATCAATTTTTTGAAAATGATTTCTACATCTACTCCCGTTTTTTTATTTTCTTCTAAATTAAAAGTTGTTAAATAGGGTGGTGCTTATAGTTAACGTTTTGTTACAGAACTGGTACGATACTTAAATAACATAAAACTTTAGCTGGTAAACATAAATTTTAAAATTATGTGCGTTTATAGATGCATTAAAATATGTTGTTAAGATGCGTTGATGTTATATCAAAAAAAGGTTTTTCTATAATTTTTTATGTAGGATATATATAATAAAAGCTAAGGTAGTTAATAATTAACGGCGGTGAAATGTATTGAGACAAATTATAAAAAAGCTTTATATCATTATTATTAGCTTTTTGAATATGATATATCGAAAGAAAAAAGTACATAGTGACCAAATTGTGGTGATGATGACTTTTGCTGAAGATGTGTTACCTATTATTGAAGCGTTACACCGTAAAGGATATAAGCTGACAGTTATTGGTACAGAAAAAAATCGTAAATATATCCAACATATAGAGAATACAGTGTTTTTACCTGCAGGAAATAAACAAGTATTTAAGCATATCAAAGCGTTGAGTAGCGCAAAGGTGATTGTGATAGATACTTATTATCTGATAATGGGTGGATTTAAGAAGAAAAAACAGCAAACGGTCGTACAAACATGGCACGCAGCAGGTGCATTGAAAAATTTCGGATTTACAGATAGACAAGTTGACTTATCAAATAGCAAAATAGTTCAACAATATAAAAAAGTTTATGACGCAACAGATAAGTATATTATTGGTGGTGAACCAATGGCGGACTGCTTTAAAGAATCATTTGGAGCAAATGAAGAACAATTTTTAAGAACCGGATTGCCGAGGTTGGTACCATACGCGAGGTTGGATGTTGAACAAAGACAACATGAATTGAAACAACAATATGCGATAAATGGCAAAGTAGCTGCTTATGTCCCTACCTATCGAGAACACAAGCAGGCTAACCGTGTGATAGATAAACAGAAATTCGAAGCAAAGTTACCTGAGTATACATTATTGAGCAAATTACATCCTTCCATTGCTACAGAGCAACAGACAACAATTAACTTGCAATCGTTAATGATATTAGCAGACGTGATTATAAGTGATTACAGTTCACTAGCAATTGAAGCGAGCATCTTACAGAAACCCACACTTTTTTATGTTTATGATGAAGCAGATTATAATCGTACCCGTGGATTGAATGTATTTTATGAAAAAATACCGGAGGCATATAAGGCATATAGTGAGGATGAATTAATGCATAAGTTACATGAAAAAAGTTATGCGCCAGCGCTATTGTTTGAAGATTGGCATGAATATAATACGAAAGATAGTTTGACGCGTATCATTAATGAAATTGAAAAGATGGTGAAAAAATGAAAATTTCAATAATTATTCCTGTATATAATGCAGAAAAAACAATTCGTAGAGCAATTGCATCGATTGATACAAAGCAAAATTATGAAATTATATGCATCAATGATGGTTCGGAAGATGGTAGTAAGTTTGTATTAGAACAATTGCAAAAAGAATATAAAAATATAACGATTATCAACCAAGAAAACCAAGGTGCGGCAGCTAGCAGAAATGTTGGTATTGCTAATATGTCAGGCGACGTTTTTATGTTTTTAGATGCTGACGATGAATTCTTACCTAGTAGAATAGATTTTATGGCTGATTATTATCAACGAGATGAAAATGTAGATATTGTTATCGGACAAATTGCAAGAGAACACAATGGCGACTGGCAAACCATTTATTCTCACGAAGTAATCAAGAAATTAGATACTGTAAATATTGCTCAATGTCCTGAAGTGATGCAATCAATTGGTCCCGGAGCAAAAATGTTTAGCGCAAAATTTGCTGATTTAAGATTCGATGAAGATGTTGTTTTTTGTGAAGAACATACTTTTATTATCCAAGCATACAAAAAAGCGCGTGATATTCAATTATTGCCAGATATCGTTTATGGCTACAATGAGCAGGCTGGTTCAATAACTGATCAACTTGCGAATCAATTTGTATCTTATATGCGTGATGCAGAAAAAGTTAGAGCACGTGTAATGGATACATTATTGCTAAGAGAAGCAAGAGTCTATTATAGTTACCGTATGGATGAATTGATTGTAAGTTATCTGATCCAAGCATATGTCGGACAGCATAAAACCGTTACACAACAAATGTTAGATCTTGTTATCTCATATATTAAAGAAATGCAAAAAACAGATTATGCTGGTGAAGCATTATTTAGAATAATTAAAGTGATTGAACAAGGTAGTGTGAAATGGAATAAAACTTTATATTATCAGTGGAGAGATGCATTGTTAAGCGTTGGTATTGGGAGACCTAATTATTATCGTTTTAAAGTGGAAGTGCTACCGAGACGCGCAAAATTTAGAAGTAAAATGAAATTAAAACAAATTTTGAAAAGATGAAAATTATCAGAATTCGTAAACTAAGATTTAATATGCTATAATTTTTAAAAATGTAAATATTAAATTAATATTTTGTTAAGGAGCATATGCTAATGAAACGAGTTATTACTTATGGAACATATGATTTATTGCATTATGGCCATATTGAATTATTAAGAAGAGCGAGAGAAATGGGCGATTATTTAGTCGTTGCACTCTCAACAGATGAATTTAATCGTATTAAAAATAAAAAATCTTATTATAACTATGAACAGAGAAAAATGATGTTAGAATCAATTAGATATGTCGATCTTGTTATCCCTGAAAGTGGTTGGGGACAAAAAGAAATTGATGTTGATCGATATGAGATAGATACATTTGTTATGGGTCACGATTGGGAAGGCGAATTCGACTTCTTAAAGGATAAATGTGAAGTCATTTATCTAAATCGTACTGAAGGTATCTCTACGACTAAAATAAAAAAAGAACTTTATGGTGATAATGAGAAATAGTTTTGCTGTTTTATAAATTATTTATTGTGAAGTGTTTTGAGAAGCTAGGTTACAGGAATTTGGGATCGATACCCGTTGATGTAATCTAGCTTCTTTTTGTTATTGTTTATTCATTTACGATTAAGACATGTATTTAGTATGAACTGTTTAAAGGTTTTATTTAGAAGCGGTTAGAAAACAAGTGGATATTTAATGGTAATTTATTTTTCTTATTGATTCATTTAGTTTTGTTATTAAGAAAAGAGGATGTGAAAATAAAATCAAAATTCGATTTCATCTTCACATCCTCAATATGTTTGAGCAGTTACTACCTAGTTAAGGGTAGTAGTTATATTAAGTTCGTTTTGCGTTAGTATAATTTTAATTGAAAAGGAGCAGTGCTTAACAATGTAACCATCACTTGAATGATTGTTATTTCTTTTTATTTGATTTTTTTCGGATTAAATCAATGATTAGATAAATAATGATTGCGATTGCTGCAATAATGAGTATTGTACCTAATAAAGTTAATATAGGATGCTCATCCCAAGATGATTTTACAACTGTTGTTGCTTGATGCACGAGTGGCTTGTTGACGTCAACTGAAGGTGGACCATATTTACTACTAATAAACTCACGGTCATATTCAATGTGTGCTTTGTCATCTTCAATTACCACTTTATAGTCTTTTTTATCAAAATCTTTTGGTAATACGTCGTAGAGATCTTTTTCTACAAAATATGTTTTCCCATTAATTTTTTGTTCGCCTTTTGACAACACTTTTTCATATTTATACTGATCGAAAGACATGTTCATTAAAGCATTACCAATCATATTACGTTGCTTTTCTCCACCAAGTTTATCGTAATTACCTGCACCCATAATAGCTTGGTTAATTCTAAAACCATTACGTTTCGTTGTTATTGTATGGTTATAGTCAGCAACATCGCTTGAGCCTGTTTTTAAGCCGTCAGTTCCTTCCAAACTCATATCTGCACCTTCAAGCGAATGGTTAAAAGTATAATATGTCACACCGTGTTGTGTAGGTGCTAGTTGCTTAGTGAAATCTAATATTTTCGGCGTGTCTTGAACGGCACGTTGCGAAAGTATACCGAAGTCTTTGGCAGTAGATATATTATCATTTTCATTTTTATACTTTTTAGGAACAAAGTCACGAAGTTGGTGATTTTCTGCACCTGTTGGATTTACAAAATGCGTATTTTTCATTCCTAATGCTTTTGCTTTTTTATTCATTTTATCGGTGAAGTCAGAAAAATTGCCTGAGACTTCTTTTCCTAAAATGAGTGCAGCTGCATTACTTGAGTTTGATACCGTGATTTGAAGTAATTCTTTAATAGTATACGTTTCGCCAGGGTATAACTTGGTATTGCTTAATTCTGGTAAGGTAGACATACGGTAGTGTGTATCAGTAATTTTTACTTTATCGTTTAAAGATAACTCGCCTTTATTGACCGCATCAAGCGTAAGATACATGGTCATAAGCTTGGTCATTGAAGCGGGGTACCACTTTTTATTCATATTGTATTGATAAAGTAGCTGACCTGTTTGTGCAACATTTACTGCACCCTCAGGTTGATAAGATTCAGATACATTATAACCATATTGATTTGCTGCTTGTGTAGGTGTAACAGTTTCAGCTTCAGCAAAGGGTGTTATAATTGTACCAGTGAAGAGTACAGTTATAAATGTCAAAATTAACTTTCTCATAATTACATTCCCTCTTAATATTTTGAGTTTTATTGCAATAGAAGTATTTTAGCATATTGTAAAGTTTAAATAAAATACATTCATGAAAGTATTGTAATTATTGCATTATCAAAAATGGTTGCGAAAAATAAAGTTGTGTTTGCTTGGAATTTAACGCATTAACTATTATAATGTTATTCTGCTCAGATTCATTTTTAGCATTATTTTAAAAAGATAAAAATATAAAAATAGAAGAGGTAAAAATATGAAGCAAGAAAATCCATTATTCTATTTATTTAAAAAACTGTCATGGCCTGTTGGCCTTATCATTATTGCTGTATTTATTTCTTCATTAGGTAGTATTACTGGACTTCTAGTCCCATTATTTACTGGGAAATTGGTAGATAAATTTTCCTTTGATAATATGAATTGGATGTTTGTTGGAGGCTTTATTTCAATATTTATTGTTAATGCACTACTTAGTGGTGTGGGTTTATATCTGTTAAGTAAAATTGGGGAAAAGGTTATATACGCGATTAGATCGGTATTATGGCATCATATTATCCATTTAAAAATGCCATTTTTTGACCAAAATGAAAGTGGCCAATTGATGAGCCGACTAACGGATGATACGAAAGTGATTAATGAATTTATTTCTCAAAAACTTCCTAATTTATTACCCTCCGTATTAACAATTTTAGGTTCGTTGGTTATGTTATTCATTATGGATTGGAAGATGACATTAGTTACATTCATCACTATTCCAATTTTTGTGTTAATCATGTTTCCATTAGGTAAAATTATGGAAAAGATTTCTAAAAAAACACAAGCAGAAATCGCTAATTTTAGTGGTTTGTTAGGTCGTGTCTTGACAGAAATGCGTTTAGTGAAAGTGTCACATACAGAAGACTTAGAACTAAATAATGCACATAAAAACTTAAAAGAGATTTACTTTTTAGGATTAAAACAAGCTAAAATCACTGCAGTAATTCAGCCTATTTCAGGCGTGATTATGTTACTTACAATCGCGATTATATTAGGGTTTGGTGCGATTAGAATTTCAACTGGTGCCATCACAGCAGGCACACTGATTGCTATGATTTTCTATGTTATACAATTATCAACACCACTGATTAATCTTTCAACGCTTGTTACAGATTATAAAAAAGCTGTAGGTGCAAGTGGTCGTATTTATGAAATTATGGAAGAACCTACGGAAGTATTCCATATAGAACAAGAAGATAAGATTACTGATGGTAGTTTGGTATTTGAACATGTTGACTTTAAATATGGAGTTAAGCCAATTCTGAGTGATGTTAGTTTTGAAATACCTCAGAGTAAAGTCACTGCATTTGTAGGTCCTTCAGGGTCAGGAAAGAGTACCATTTTTAATATTATTGAGCGGATGTATGATATTGACCAAGGTGATATTAAATACGGTGATAAGTCCATTTATGACATTGGGTTAGGTGAATGGCGTGACAAAATAGGTTACGTAATGCAATCAAACTCAATGATGAATGGTACGATTAGAGATAACATATTGTATGGAATAAACCGTGAAGTCAGTGACGAAGAACTTATCCATTTTGCGAAATTAGCGAACTGTCATGAGTTCATAGAACAATTTGAAGATGGCTACGATACAATGGTTGGTGAACGAGGATTGAAATTATCTGGTGGCCAACGTCAACGCATTGATATAGCTCGTAGTTTTGTCAAAAATCCAGATATTTTATTATTAGACGAAGCTACAGCTAACTTGGATAGTGAAAGTGAAAGAAAGATTCAAGATGCACTAGAAGAATTAATGGAAAACCGTACAACTGTAGTTATCGCACATAGATTGTCTACTATTAAAAAAGCAGAGCAAATTATTTTCGTAGATTCTGGTAAAGTAACTGGTAAAGGTACACATCAAGAATTGATTATGAAACATGAGAAATACCAACAATTTGTTAACACACAGAATTTGACGAAATAAGAAAAAGAGTAAAAAGTAAATTACAACGATAGTTGTGTAGACGTTTTCATAGTGAAAGGCGAATGTTTAAGCTTAGATTGTGTAAAAAAAGTGATGTTTATCGAACTATAAAATTGTTATTTTATATAAAGTACATGCATGCTATAATTATTGTGAATTATTAATAAACAGTGTTTTGAGAAAGTATAAATTAATTACAAAAATGAATTAACAAAACTAGGGATTAGGAATAATTAAGGTAAATGCATGGTTTAATGCTGTCTATGAACGAATGATTGTTTATGTCAGCCAAATGCATTTACCTTTGTTCTTCTGAATACATAGCTACATAAATTACTTTCAAAAATTCATTGTTATCAATGATTTTAATAAGAAATGGTGGGTGTATTATGTTTTTAGTGATTAACATAATTGGATTGTTTGTGTTTTTAGGGATTGCAGTATTATTCTCTCGAAGTAAAAAAAATATTCAATGGAAATCAATTGCAATATTAGTTGTATTAAACTTATTTTTAGCTTGGTTCTTCATGTACTTCCCGTGGGGAAAAACTGCAGTACAAACATTAGCTAATGGTATTTCTTGGGTGATTGATTCCGCACATGCAGGTACAGGATTTGCTTTTTCTAGCTGGGTAAAACCAGGCGCAATGGACATGGCAGTAAGTGCATTATTCCCAATATTATTAGTTGTTCCGTTATTTGATATTTTAATGTATTTCAATATTTTACCTAAAGTAATTGGTGGTATTGGTTGGGTTTTAGCAAAAATCACACGTCAACCAAAGTTTGAATCATTCTTTGGTATTGAAATGATGTTTTTAGGTAATACAGAAGCATTAGCAGTTTCGAATGAACAATTAAAACGTATGAAAGAAACTCGTGTGTTAACGGTGGCGATGATGTCTATGAGTTCTGTATCTGGGGCTATTGTAGGAGCATATGTCTCTATGGTTCCTGGTGATTTAGTATTGACAGCTATTCCATTAAATATAATCAATGCGATTATTATTTCATCTATATTAAATCCAGTTACGGTAGAAGAAAAAGAAGATATTATTTACACTATTCAAAGTAATGAATTAGAACGTCAACCGTTCTTCTCGTTCTTAGGTGATTCAGTATTAAACGCAGGTAAATTAATCTTAATTATTGTAGCGTTTGTTATTAGTTTCGTTGCACTATCAGATTTAATTGATCGATTGATTAATTTACTTACAGGTGTCATTGGCGGTTGGGCAGGTATTAAAGGTAGTTTTGGTTTAGATCAAATACTTGGTGCGTTTATGTATCCATTTGCGTTATTGCTTGGTTTACCATGGGATGAAGCTTGGATTGTTGCACAGCAGATGGCCAAAAAAATTGTCACTAATGAATTTGTTGTTATGGGACAGATTAAAGATGTTGTTGAATCTTATTCGCCACATAGACGTGCAGTCATTACGACATTCTTAATTTCATTCGCGAACTTCTCGACAATCGGTATGATTGTAGGTACTTTAAAAGGAATCGTAGATAAGAAAACATCTGATTTCGTATCACAATATGTACCAATGTTATTACTTGCAGGTATTTTAGTATCGTTGATGACTGCAGGATTTGTTGGATTATTTGCTTGGTAAACTTTAAATATTAAAGTTAAGTTATATACTTATTTTTGATTGAAACATATTAATGACTAGATGTTTAAAAGTGTTTGTATACACTTTTGAATGTCTAGTTTTTTGTTTTTTTATTAGATGTAACATGATAGTTTGCTATAAATAATGGTTGTGTCTATCAAAAGCTATGATTATAAAATAAAAGACAAAAAAATTAAGCCAAGTAATTGAAGTGAGGAGACACATTCATCATTACTTGGCTTTTACGGGAAATGAATTAACTGTATATAAATAGTAAGGACTAGGTACTAAGTATATACTCGAGCAAAAATTGTTTTGTTTGTTACTATAAACAACACAAAGGAGATGGCTTCTTATTGGCTACCAATAAGAAGATAAATTTTATTATATCAAAGAGAAATTAATAAGTAAACAGAAATTTCAGAATTTTTGAAAATCAACGAATTTTAATTAAATATAAAGGAATCACAATACAAAATAAATTTATTATATAAAGAGTTTTCCTTATATTCGTGTTGTAGTATTTCTGATAATTTGCTAACATTCAATTGATTAGTGCAAATTCAAGGGGGTAGTGTGGGTGAATAAAACAGTACGTGATTTAATATTAGTTATTTTTGGGTCGTTCATTTTTTCAGCTGGTGTGAATACGTTTATTATATCTGCTGATTTAGGTGAGGGAGGCGTGACTGGTATAGCAATCGTACTTTACTATGCTTTTCACATTTCTCCAGGTATTACAAACTTTGTATTTAATGCCATTTTAATTGGGATAGGCTATAAATTTTTAAGTAAACGGAGTATGTATTTAACTATTGTTGCAACGATTTTAATTTCTATCTTTTTAGAATTAACTGTAAGTTGGGAAATTGAAACAGGTAACATATTGGTTAATGCAGTATTTGGTGGTCTTTGTGTAGGTCTTGGTATAGGTGTGATTGTGCTTGCAGGTGGTACTACAGCAGGAACTACAATTTTAGCTCGAATCGCTAATAAATACTTAGACGTTAGTACACCGTATGCATTACTATTCTTCGATTTAATTGTTGTAGCTATATCACTGACTGTTATTCCAATTTCTAGTGCATTGGTTACTGTGATTTCATTGTATATCGGTACAAAAGTCATGGATTATGTCATTGAAGGTTTAAATACGAAGAAAGCAATGACAATTATTTCAAGCAAGCCTGATGAAATTGCTAAAGTAATTGATGAACAAGTAGGACGTGGACTTACCATTTTAAATGGGCGTGGCTACTTCTCAAAAGAAGATAAAGATGTTTTGTATGTTGTTATCACAAAAACACAAGTAACGAAAGCAAAGCGTTTAATAAAAAAAATCGATGATAACGCATTTCTAGTTATTCATGATGTACGTGATGTATACGGAAATGGTTTCTTAATCGATGAACATTAAGATAAAACAATTTAAAGTTGAATAATAAAGTTGCCTAATTTATTTGGAATATTTCCATCATAAATTAGGCTTTTTATTATAAAAAGAATTTCAATAAATCATATAGTGAATTAAGATTTAAGCATGTCATTTTGTGAACAGAAAACCTATAAAGCTAACGAAATATAAGGGACTGTTAAAAATAATTAATAGTCAATTGGTGTGAAAAATGATATAATATCATCTGTGATAATGATTATCATTTACTTGAGATAATTGGAAAATTTAACATGACTTAATATAAATTAATTGGGAAAATATACGATGTTATGCTTATTAATATAGGAAGAAGGGGAATTATGAATCGCTTAAAAGGAGAACAGGTCACTATAGGTTATGGAGAAAATGTCATTGTGGATAATTTAGATGTTCACATTCCTGATGGCAAGATTACCTCAATTATAGGGCCAAACGGTTGTGGTAAGTCGACATTACTTAAAGCGTTATCACGACTACTGCCAATTAAAGGTGGAGAAATCAAATTAGATAACGAAAACATACACTCACAATCTACGAAAGAGATTGCTAAAAAAATTGCAATTTTACCTCAATCTCCAGAAGTTGCAGATGGCCTTACAGTTGGTGAATTAGTATCATATGGTCGTTTTCCACATCAAAAAGGATTTGGACGCCTATCTGCCGAAGATAAAAAAGAAATCGACTGGGCAATGCGTGTTACAGGTACTTACGATTTTAGATTACGCCCGATAAATGATTTGAGTGGAGGGCAACGACAACGTGTATGGATTGCAATGGCGTTAGCCCAACGTACAGATATTATATTCTTAGATGAGCCAACAACATATTTAGATATTTCGCATCAGTTAGAGATATTAGAATTAATTACGCAGCTCAATAAAGAACAAGGCTGTACTATTATTATGGTATTACATGACATTAACCAAGCTGTTCGTTTTTCTGATCATTTAATCACTATGAAAAATGGTGATATCATCGCCAATGGTGATACTGAGGAAGTATTAACGAAAGAAATATTAGAAAAGGTATTCAACATTGATGTTGAAATTAGTACAGACCCAAGAACGGGCAAACCAATGTTAGTAACGTATGACTTGTGCAGAAAAAGCTATTCAGAAGTTTAGGGGTAAATTATGACTACTAAGAGAAAAGGGAAGTTAAGTTTTACAGCAACTTTTATAATAGCTGTATTATTATTAATTGGCGCACTCATCATTTCGATATTGTTTGGGGATGCCAAAATTCACTTAAGCACTATTTTTGAAGCGGTGTTTAATTACGATTCTAAAAATCAACAACATAATATTATCAGTGAGATTCGTATTCCAAGAGATATTGGGGCGATATTAGTAGGCGTTGCGTTAAGCACTTCCGGCGCTGTTATTCAAGGCGTGACTAAAAATGGTTTAGCTGATCCAAGTCTTATAGGATTAAACTCTGGTGCATCATTTATGCTAGCGCTCACGTTTGCATTTTATCCTACTGCGCCATTCCTTGTGATGATGTTTGCTGGTTTTATAGGGGCGTTAATGGGTGGCTTTATCGTTTTAATGATTGGAAGGTCAAGAAGTGACGGGTTCAATCCTATGAGAATTATTTTGGCGGGTGCTGCTGTTAGTGCGTTGTTAACTGCATTAAGCCAAGGTGTTGCTTTATTATTTAGGCTAAATCAAAGTTTAACGTTTTGGAGTGCTGGTGGTGTATCTGGTACAACTTGGAACCAGTTAGTTTGGGCGGCACCGTTTATCATCATTGCGCTTGTTATTATCATTTCAATGAGTAAGCAATTAACAATTTTAAATTTAGGTGAAACTTTAGCCAAAGGTCTAGGGCAAAACGTTGCTTTTACACGAGCTATTTCACTGATATTATCCATGGTTTTAGCTGGTATTGCAGTTGCAATGGTTGGTCAAATTGCCTTTGTAGGCCTGATGGTACCACATATAGTGAGATACTTAGTGGGTACGGACTATGCTAGAGTGATACCTTTAACTGCTGTAGTCGGTGGTTTGCTATTACTAGTAGCAGATACGATTGCACGTATGTTAGGAGAAGCCCCAGTTGGAGCTATTATTTCCTTTATTGGTGTACCTTACTTCTTGTATTTAGTTAAAAGAGGAGGTCGCTTCTCATGATAGATCCAAAGTTAAGATATAAACAGTGGCTTACGATGATTATACTTTCGATTCTAGTCTTGCTAGCGTGCGCATGGAGTATTACTTCTGGAGAATATAAAATGTCTATCGAGGCATTTTTCAAAACGTTGATTGGCCAGGGTGAATATACAGATACATTGATATTGATGGAATTTAGATTGCCGCGTATGATTATTACAATATTGGCTGGCGCTGCTTTAGCCATGAGTGGTGCAGTCATACAAAGTGTAACGAAAAACCCACTGGCAGAGCCTGGTATATTAGGTATTAATGCCGGAAGCGGATTTGTAATTGCTTTGTTTATAGTGGTAGGACAGGTAGATGCGAGTAATTTTGTGTATGTTTTACCATTTATTAGTATGATAGGTGGTGTTTTAACAGCGCTTATTATTTTTTCGTTTAGTTATAATAAAGGAGAAGGTATTACTCCAGCGAGTATGGTACTTGTAGGTGTGGGGATGTCTACTGCACTTAGTGGTGGTTCATTAACACTAATGTCTACATTTGACGAAGACCAATCAGAGTTTATAGCTTCTTGGCTTGCTGGTAATATTTGGGGTGACGAATGGTCGTTTGTTATAGCCTTTTTACCATGGGTTATCATATTAATACCATTCTTATTATTTAAAGCGAATGTCCTAAATTTATTGAACACACATCAGTATATAGCTCAAGGTGTCGGTGTGAAGATAGGGCGCGAACGCATTGTCTTATTATTAGTGGCAGTTGTGTTATCATCAGCAGCTGTTTCTGTAGCGGGTGCGATTGGATTTATTGGTTTGTTGGGACCACATATTGCTAAGTCGATTGTTGGTCCGAGACATCAATTATTTTTACCGATTTCAATACTAATAGGTGCTTTTTTACTTGTACTAGCTGATACGATTGGACAAGTTATACTACAACCATCAGGTGTTCCAGCAGGTATTGTAGTTGCTATTATAGGGGCTCCTTATTTCTTATACTTAATGTATAAAACGAAATCAGTATAATTTGTTTTAGTGTGAAAAGTATGTAAATTATAGAATTTCTACTTTATGTAGTGTTTATAAAATAGAAAAAGCCAAGAATAAGAAGCATGAGATATAATTATATCTCATGCTTTTTTGCGATTAGTCATCTTTGCTAACAGTACATTGATACTATAAACGGATTTTAGAAAATATGCGTAGTGCTTCAATTTCTCACGTGCAAATGTAATTCGCACTCATATGTTAGCGTTTGCATTTGTGTGTAGGGTATACTATAACTGAATAGTTTAAATAGGAGGTCGTTATTATGAAAAAATTAATTAAACAAAAAACGAATTTCTTGAATGATATGTTGGACGGGCTTTCAAAAACAAATAATCAAATAGAAATTATTTCAGACACAGTCGTAGTTAGAAAAGATAGAAAAGAACAAGGCGTTTCTTTAGTTTCTGGTGGTGGAAGTGGTCACGAACCAGCTCATGCGGGTTATGTTGCCAACGGTATGTTAGACGCTGCAGTTTGTGGAGAAGTATTTACTTCACCGACACCAGATAAGATTCTTAGTGCCATAAAAGCTGTTGATAATGGCGATGGTGTATTGCTTATAGTAAAAAACTATGCCGGTGATGTTATGAACTTTGAGATGGCTCAAGAGATGGCAGAAATGGAAGACATTCAAGTAGCAACTGTCGTTGTAAAAGATGATGTTGCAGTGGAAGATGAGGCGCAACGTCGAGGTGTAGCAGGTACAGTGATTGTTCATAAGTATGCAGGACATTTGGCAGAAAAAGGGTTATCATTGGCAGAAATAAAAGAAAAAGTAGAAGGTTTATTACCTCAAATAAAAAGTATAGGTATGGCTTTAACAGCACCTATGGTTCCCACTACTGGACAATATGGATTTGATATTAAAGAAGATGAAATGGAAATTGGTGTGGGTATTCATGGTGAAAAAGGATTATCTAGAGAAAAGGTTGAACCTGTAGATCAAATTGTAGAGCGATTAATTCAAGTTTTACTTAAAGAAGTTGAATCAGATGAACTCATTGTAATGGTCAATGGCATGGGAGCAACCCCTTTGTCAGAACTTAATATCGCTGCAAAGTATGTCGGTGAAAACTTAGAACAAAAGGGCAAATCGATTACTCATTGGCTAGTTGGAGATTACATGACTGCGTTAGATATGCAAGGTTTATCATTAACATTGGTACCATCTTCAGAAGCATTGTTAGTAGCGTTAACAGATATAACAGAAAGTTCATATTTCCATTAATTATAAAGTGATGATTGAAAGGGGCGAAAGATAGATGAATGTTGTTGAACTAAAAGAAAGATTATTAAAATTAGTAGATGTGTTTGAAGAAAAGGAAGCGTTATTAACAGAATTAGATAGAGCAATCGGTGATGGCGACCATGGAGTGAACATGGTTAGAGGTTTCAAAGCGTTACCAGATAATATTGATGATAGCTCTATGCAAAGTTTATTGAAATCTACTGGTATGACACTTATGTCTAATATTGGTGGTGCTTCTGGTCCATTATACGGCTTTAGTTTTGTAAAAATGTCACAAGTAGTATCAGATGAACTAGATCGTTCAAATTTAAAAGTACTCTTAAAAACTTTTTCAGAGGCAATTGCTCAAAGAGGTAAAGTGACGTTGAATGAAAAAACTATGTATGATGTAATTGAGCGTGCAAACCAAGCTTCACAAAATGATGAAATATTAACAAGTGATGTATTACAATCCTACGCAGATTTAACAAAAGATATCGAAGCAACTAAAGGTAGGGCGGCATATTTCAAAAAAGATTCCTTAGGACATGTTGATCCTGGAGCTCAAAGTAGCGTTTATATATTGAACGCGTTGATTGGAGATGACTCGTAATGACAAATATAGTAATAATTAGTCATAGTAAAGAAATTGCAGAAGGCACAAAAGCACTATTAAATCAAATGGCTGGCGATGTTAACGTCATTGTACAAGGTGGCGTTGATGGTAAAATTGGTACATCGTATGATCATATTCAAGTATTAATAAACGAATTAACAGATGATGCATTATGTTTTTATGATATAGGTTCTGCTGAAATGAACTTAGATTTAGCGATTGAAATGTATGAAGGTGACCAGCGTATTGAAAAAGTAGAAGCACCAATTGTTGAAGGCAGTTTTACTGCAGCTGTGCAATTATCAGTTGGTAATTCCATAGAAGAAGTTTTGGGAGAATTAAATAAAACGTTTGGCTAAATAATGTTATTTGTTTTACTATGTTAAATATAAATTAAAATGAAGTTCTCAACTAATATAACAAAAAACTTCTTTTTTATAGGAATATTTAATTGAATTGTGGTAAAATGAAAATTAATTGTAATAGAAATCTGGATATCTAGGAGGACATTGCCATGAAAGATTTAATATTAAAGCATGTCTTAAACGGCGAATTTGAGTCAGTCAAACGTTTAATGTCCCAAACAGATTTTATGGAATTTGAAGAAGTATACATTTCAAGCGCACATGAAGCTGAAAACATTATGTTTTATACATGTATTTTAGATATGATGAAAGTAGAAGAAACTGCAGAAATGCATGACTTAGCTTTTCTACTATTAGTCTATCCATTAAGTGAACTTCAGGGTGCTTTAGATTCTGCGTATTATCATGCGGAGTCATCCATAAAACTTACTGAGGGCAAAGAAGTAAAAAGTTTGTTACAAATGTTATTATTACATGCAGTTCCTGAACCAGTCATTTCTGATAAAAAGGCATTTGAAATTTCTCGCCAAATACTTAAATTGGACCCAACTAACAGTGTTGCGCGTAATGTACTGAAAGAAACAGCCAAACGTATGGATAACGTAGTTGTTGACTTTAATGAACTTAATCGTTTTAAAAACGCACACTAATAACAAAATTATCATAGTTGAGTAATCATATTATTAGAACTTGACAAAATAACACATTAAATTGAATTATTAAAGAATCGAAATATGCATGTTAAAAGGTGTATATTTCGATTTTTTTATTTTATTTTTTGGAATATTACACACTATTAAAGCATGTCTTTAGTAATGTATAAAATTGCAAAAATAAAATTAAGATAACTATAAATATGAAATAGTTGTATTAAGATTTGTTATATTTAAATAATATAATGAATGATTAAAAGCGATGTTCAACTTATTAATCATTATTGAGAGCAATTAGAAGTGTAAAATTTTATATTGTGCAGTTGCAAAAAATAATCAGTAAGTTATAATAATGCAATGTGTTAACTATGAGGAGGTTAAAATAACATGGGGTTGAATAAAGAAGCTATAAAAATTGGTTTCGCTTATGTCGGTATCGTTGTAGGTGCTGGCTTTTCAACAGGACAGGAAGTTATGCAATTTTTCTCACCATATGGCCTATGGTCATACATTGGGGTTATACTTTCTGGTTTAATATTAGGCTTTATAGGTCGACAAGTTGCAAAGATTGGTACTGCGTTTGATGCGCAAAACCATGAGTCAACTTTAGACTATTTGTTTGGTGATAAGTTCAGTAAACTTGTAGACTATTTGCTTATCTTTTTCTTATTTGGCATCTCAGTCACAATGATTGCTGGAGCAGGATCAACATTCCAAGAAAGCTTTAATGTGCCAACATGGTTAGGCGCATTGATTATGGTTATTGCAATTTATATTACATTATTGATGGATTTTAATAAAATTGTTAGAGCATTAGGCATTGTTACACCTTTCTTAATTATTTTGGTTGTAATCATTGCTGCGTATTATCTTTTTAATGGTAGTATTTCAATAGATAAAGTAAATGAAACTGTACCAGAAGCTAGCTTATGGTTAGGTATATTGAAAGGAATTAATTATGGTGGACTTGCGTTTGCTGTAGGTTTTAGTACGATTGTAGCTATTGGCGGTGATGCTTCTAGACGTAGAGTGTCCGGAGCTGGGGCATTATTTGGAGGTATTGTTTATACAATATTATTAGCGTTGATTAACTTTGCGTTGCAATCTGAGTTCCCAAAAATTGAGAATGCTGATATTCCTATGCTGACATTAGCAAATGAAATAAGCCCTTGGATTGCACTTGTACTATCAGTTATTATGTTAGCTGTGATGTATAATACAATTCTTGGTTTAATGTATTCATTTGCTGCGAGATTTACAGAACCATATAGTAAAAAATATCATATATTTATCGTAGTTATAATGGTTGTAGCTTACGGTTTAAGTTTCGTAGGTTTCGCAGGCTTGATTAACTTCTTATACCCAATAATGGGGATTGTTGGGCTTGTTGTTGTAATCGGCGTGCTGATTAAATATTATAGCAGAAAACGTCAAAACAAAAAGTTCATAGCATAAATGATTCATGATATTAAAATAAGAAATAAATTCTCAGCTTGTACATTTGTGCAAGCTGAGTTTTTAATAATTCCAATAATTTATAAATACTACTGTGCAATAATTAATTATGGTACAATGCATTTCGAAAGGGAAGGTAATGCATGAAGAAAAAACACAAATGGACGATAATTACTTTAAGTATTGTTATTGTAGTAGCAATCTTGACTGCGCTGTTATTAAAACAACAGTATGACCGTCAACATTCACAAGAAATTAAAGAAAAAGTACAGATTAACAATAAAAATGTAAATGCATTTACAAATATAACTTATGGTACCGGTATGCCTAATAGTAAGCTAGACATATTAACACCTACTGAATTAGATTCGGATAATAAATTACCTGTAATTTTTTGGATGCATGGTGGTGGCTTTATAGCGGGAGATAAACAATATAAGAATCCACTATTATCCAAAATTGCTGAGCAAGGCTATATTGTTGTAAATATTAATTATGCACTTGCACCAGATAATAAATATCCGACGCAGCTACATCAAATTGACCAAGCCGTAAAATTTATAAAGCGTAATAAGCATGAATTACCAATGGATTTTGATCAGGTTATTTTTGGTGGTGACTCTGCTGGTGCACAATTATCTAGCCAATACACGGCAATTCAAACAAATAAATCTTTAAGAGAAGATATGTCATTTGAACAACAATTTGAGTCAGATCAATTGAAGGCAGCTATATTTTTCGGCGGCTTTTATGATATGAAAACAGTAAAAGCTACTGAGTTTCCAAGGATACAACTTTTTATGGAAAGTTATACTGGAAAACGAGATTGGGAACAGCAATTTAAATATATTAGTGAAATGTCTACGATAAATCAGGTTACCAAAGATTACCCGCCAACGTTTTTATCTGTAGGTGACGCTGATCCATTTTATAGTCAAAATGTATCATTTTATAAAAAGCTGAAATCAATGGATATTCCGGTGGATAAATTATTTTATGATGGCTCCCATAATTTGAGACACCAATACCAATTCCATATGGATTTACCAGAATCACAACAAAACATGAAAGACGTTCTAAGATTTTTAAGCAGAAATACAAGTTCATCGGGCGTTGAAACAAATGTTAGTGAAGAAACGACGAATCCTAATGGAGTAGAATTAAACCCTTATTAAATAATAAGAATTTATGAAGGGCTATGTATATCTTATGGTGTAGTGTTAGTCATTTTAAATTACGATAGCTTTAATATGAGAGTGAGTTAAACGCACATAGTATAAGTATTAATTTAATTTTAAAAATTGAGTACATTCCAGTTATAAAGAAAAGGAGTGAGACAGAAATCATATTTTCAATAATAATTTCATTGTCTCACTCTTTTTTAAATTGCAGTAAGAAGTTGAAAGAGGTCAACTATTAATGACTATAAAACGGCATTTATATTTTAAATTTCAATAACTAAATGATTATATGACAATATTGTTATTTGGGTCTTTGTTAATTTACAATTAAACTATAAGTGTGACATGTTTAAATATTATGCTTAGAGGTAGATTAAAATAATAACTTAGCCATGACATACTTGTTGTAATATCTACCGTCAATGTATAATTTATCACGAAGTTCACCTTCTATTTGATAACCCGCAGTTTTAAATAATTCAACAGCTGTAGTATTTTCAGGTACTACTGTTGCTTCTATACGACGAATGTTATGATTTAAGCACCATGCATCTACAGAATTAATTAAAGATTGGCCGAGGCCTTTTTCTCTGTAGTGTCTAATGACGCCCATTGAAAAATGAGCTTCATGACGTGTGCGTTCAAAATTTTCTGTCGTGACGATTGCAAAGCCGACGAGTTCGCCGTTATTTTCAGCGATATAAATGGCATTGGAAGGCGATGTAATATAGTGCTCTAGGTTTGAAAGCGCATCGTTATTAGAAGGTGCGTATTCCCCTGGATTGTATATTAAATAATCAGATTCATCATAAATTGTCGTTAATAATTTAACAAATGGATCTACATCATTGATACCGATTTCACGTATTTGATGAACCATGTGTGTCCACTCCTTATTTCTATTTTGCTAATGTTTAGTTATAGTATAACTTAACATCATTAGCGTGATATTACTAGGACATATTTATGTTGCGCTAAACTAAAATAAAGGAAGTATGATTATGAAACCTAACATTTTATTGGCTGGTGTCACAGGATATATAGGTAAAAATTTAATCCAACATATAAAAAATGAAGCTAATTTATATACATTGTCAAAATATCCTAAAGAAGAAGACTTTAAAGAAGTGACTTGGTTAAAGAAAGATATTTATAATTATATGGATGTGTTATCAGCGATGGAAGGTATGGATATAGCTATATATTATTTGGATCCAACTAAACACTCTGCGAAATTAACACAAGCCACAGCAAGGGATTTGAATTTAATCGCTGCAGATAACTTTGGTCGGGCAGCTGCTAAAAATGGTATTAGTAAAATGATTTATATTAGCGGAAGTAGATTCGACTATGAAACCATCCAACGCTTGTCGTCATATGGTGTTTTTGTAGAAAAAACTGAAACAACTGTATCGCGTCCACATGTGTCGGTTGAACTTCAATCTTCCAAATACGATGATGTTCGTAGTGCCTTAAGCATGCAGCTTCCTATGAATTGGACACTAGAACAAATGGTAGAATATTATTTTAAATGGTTGAATGAAACTAAAGGCACATTACTGCACACATACAAAGAAGATGAGAATTATGTAATATACCTTAAAGACAAGGCTAAGCCTATTCTTGTTTTTCATAAGGTACAAATAGAGGAAGATATCATTTCATTACATTTAGTGGGTGGTACATTAGTTAAACCTAATTTATTGAAACAAGGTAAGTTAGAATTTCGTAGGCTCAAAAATACGCAAACTGTAGTAGTCCATTTATATGATTATATACCTAAACTTGTTTGGCCGGTGTATTATTTAATTCAGTCACCATTCCAAGGTTTGATGATGAGAGGTTTTGAAATAGATTGTAGAATTAAGCACTTTAACGGGAGAATTCAGTCTGGGGAAGATATAAAATATACTAAATAGATAAAGTGGTGATAACGTGGATATTTTATTAGTAGAAGATGATATGACATTGTTTAAAGAATTAAGTGAAGAATTAGAACAATGGGATTTTAAAATTTATGGTATTGACGACTTTAGTGATGTAATAATTCAATTTGAAGCGGTCAGCCCTGCTATCGTTATTATGGATGTGAAACTACCTAAATATGACGGTTTTTACTGGACTAGAAAGATAAGAGAAACATCTAATACGCCAATATTGTTTTTGTCGTCGAGAGATAATCCAATGGATCATGTGATGAGTATGGAATTGGGTGCAGATGATTATGTTCAAAAGCCATTCAATACGAGTATATTAATTGCTAAACTACAAGCAATTTATAGAAGAGTATATCAATTTAGTTTGGAAGAAAAGCGAGTGCTTGCTTGGCAAGATGCAACTTTAGATTTGTCTAAAGATAGTATTAGTAAAAACGAAGCACAGATTTACTTATCCAAAACTGAAATGATTATTTTAGAAATGCTAGTTAAGAAGCAAGACCAAATTGTTACGAGGGATACATTGATTACTGCGTTGTGGGATGATGAAGCATTCGTTAGTGACAATACATTAACGGTTAATGTGAACCGTTTAAGGAAGAAATTAGCCGATATTGATATGAGTGACGCGATTGAAACAAAAATAGGCAAAGGGTATATGGCACATGGATAACTTAAAATGGGTTTATATCTTTTTAAGATCACGAATATATTGGATATTATGGTTTATCTTGTTAAACTTTATCACGCTGCTTATCGCTTATTTAGATTATGATATTAGCGTGGGGAGTACATATTATATAATTATTTTAAATCTAGGTATTTCAATATTGTTCTTGTCGTTCACATTTTTAAAGGAAATTAAGTTTTTTAAGCATTTAGATGACAATATAGAACCTGAAGCATTAAAGCATAAATCATTGGCGGACACGCCTTTACAGCAAGAAATGGTTAATTATTTATACGGTCAAATTACAGATCAAAAATCATTAGTTACATGTCAGCAAAAGAAAATTCAATCTACTGAAGCATCATTAACAGATTTTGTACATGATATTAAAACACCTGTAACAGCAATGAAACTATTAATAGAAAAAGAACAAGACACTTCTAGAAAAAACGCGCTTTTATATGAGTGGACACGCATAAACGATATGCTAGATAGACAGTTATTTTTAACGCGCTTAGAGTCACAAAATAAAGATATGTATTTTGAGCATGTGGCGCTGAAACGGCTTGTAATTGAAGAAATACAAATCACTCGATATATTAGCCAGTCTAAAGGTATTGATTATGATTTGAATTTTGAAGATGACTATAAAGTATATACAGACGCCAAATGGTGTCGAATGATGATTAGACAAATTTTATCAAATGCAGTTAAATATAGCGAAGAAAGTACAATTTATGTTTATGCATATGTAGATCAAGGTCATACAGTTCTTAAAATTACAGATGAAGGTAAAGGGATAAGTGCTAAAGATTTACCACGTATTTTTGAAAAAGGTTTTACTTCCACTACCGATCGTAATGAAACGTCAGCTTCTGGACTTGGTTTGTACCTTGTCAATCATGTAAAAGAAAAGTTAGGTGTCCAAATATTAGTTTCTTCGGAACCGAAGGTAGGGACAACTATGAAATTTATTTTTCCTGAGCAAAATGAATTGATATCAAGATTATCTGAAAATATATAAAATTAATGTGTGACTGCAAAAATTTAATAATAAATGTATAGGCAAAATGAATGATGTTAGCCAATACGTATTTAGAACCTGAGAAGATTGTTTGTTTCTTTCTTGGGTTCTTTTTGTGCTTAACATTATATGATGGATAGATATGTATTGAAAATTATTTATAAAAACATTTGCAAATTAGTGAAAAAAGTTGTTGAATACAAATAATAAATATGCAATCATATTTAAGGTGAGTTTAATGTGAAATAGTTATTAAAATTAATTCAATCTGATAGGTTACAATTCCTAAATAGACAACTATGATTTATACTAATAAAAGTAGTAAAATTTTGTTAATTTTACGAAAATGTAATGTTAAGAATTTGTAAATGCAATTGTAGGATTGTAAATTTTGTGCTATTTTCAAATAAGGATAAATCAACATTTATGAGATTTTTTAACCAATAGAAGCAAATACTCATTTACACAATTTTAACAATAGTAAAATGATCCAAAATAATGAGTGAATTGTAAATCTTGTGAATCTTAATTTATCTTAGATATAGGTATTTAAATTTTTTAAATTTATTGAAGGTGATTGGGGACAATCGCTGTAAATGGAGGATTTTTTGGATGTTTAACAAGAAAAAAGATAAGTTCATGGTGAAGCTAGAAGAAATGGTGTTCAATTTAGATAGAGCAGCAATTGAATTTGGGAAAATGGATTTTAATACACACTTAGATTTGAAAGCATACTCAGATAATATTAAAACATATGAGTCACACGGCGATGAATTAATGCATCAAGTGATCTCAGACTTAAACCAAACTTTTATTACACCAATCGAACGTGAGGATATCCTCTCTTTATGTAATGCAATTGATGACGTATTAGACGCAATTGAAGAAACTTCAGGTATGTTTGAAATGTATTCTATTGAATATACGGATGAATATATGGCTGAATTTGTAGATAATATTCAAAAAGCTATAGCAGAAATGAAATTAGCTGTTGGATTATTAGTAGATAAAAAATTATCACACATGCGTATTCATTCTATTAATATTAAAGAATTTGAAACAAACTGTGATGGTATTTTACGTCAATCAATTAAGCATATCTTTAATAGTGAAACAGACCCAATCACATTAATTAAAATAAAAGAAATATATGAAAGTTTAGAAGAAATTGCAGATAAATGCCAAGCCGTAGCAAATAACTTTGAAACTATAATAATGAAAAATAGCTAAGGAGTCCTAACTTATGGAATATATTTTGATCGTCACAGTAGCTATTGTTATTTTTTCACTTATATTTGACTTTATCAATGGTTTCCATGATACAGCCAATGCTGTTGCTACTGCTGTTTCAACGCGTGCCTTAACTCCTAGAACGGCTATACTTTTGGCATCTGTCATGAATTTTATCGGTGCTTTAACGTTCACAGGGGTTGCAGGAACAATAACTAAAGATATCGTAGACCCATTTAAATTAGAAAATGGTCTAGTTGTAGTATTAGCAGCTATTATCGCTGCAATTTTCTGGAATTTATTAACTTGGTATTATGGTATACCAAGTTCATCTTCACATGCATTGATAGGTTCTATCGCTGGTGCGGCAATTGCTTCACAAGGTTCATTTGCCGTATTACATTATCAAGGTTTTACAAAAATCATAATCGTATTACTTTTATCACCAGTCATTGCATTCTGTGTAGGGTTTATAATGTATTCGATTGTAAAAGTAGTATTTAAAAATGCGAACCTTACAAAAACTAATCGTAATTTTAGATTCTTTCAAATTTTCACAGCGTCTTTACAGTCGTTCTCACATGGTACGAATGACGCGCAAAAATCAATGGGGATTATTACCTTAGCTTTAATTGTTGCAGGTATTCAAACGGGTTCTAGCGTAGAGCCACAACTATGGGTTAAAATTTCCTGTGCTACTGCGATGGGATTAGGTACCGCTGTTGGTGGTTGGAAAATAATTAAAACAGTTGGTGGTAATATTATGAAAATACGACCAGCTAATGGTGCTGCAGCAGATTTATCATCTGCGTTAACTATATTTGTAGCATCATCACTACATTTCCCACTATCTACAACACACGTAGTTTCTTCATCTATCTTAGGTGTGGGATCTTCTAATCGTATTAAAGGTGTTAAGTGGAATACAGCGCAACGTATGATTGTTACGTGGGTGATTACATTACCAATTTCTGCAATAGTTGCAGCATTGATTTATTACATTATTAATTTTTTCTTATAATTTAAGATAAAGTGATTCAAAAGCGGCTGAGACAAATTAATTGTCTCAGCCGTAATTATTTTATAGCAATCGTTGTACAGGCACACTACTTAATTTATGGAGTTAGTGGTTATTGCATTTGAGCCTATACTCAGGTGTTACACTTATAAAAATTAGTATTACTTATTTAAGAGCTACAATGATCGTTATAAGTACATTCAGTTAATGGAACTTAACCTTACCTAACATTTTTTAGTCTCACACTTTTTGAGCCAAATATAAGGTGCTAGAATGATAAATTATTAGAGTTCATGACCACAAAATAATAGCCTGAGACATTTATGTCTCAGGCTATTATTTGATTATTTTACTACTGTCATCATTTATCATTTCATTTGCATAATAAGTTTATAATTAATGAATGTAATTATAACTTGAAGCTTGTGATGCAGGAATAGTACGATAATCAACAGTACCTGGAGGTGTATTATAATTCATTTCTGAAATTAGAATACTACCATCTGGATTGACTTGTTCTACGTAAGCAACGTGTCCAATAGGTCCTTCATAATTTTGCATGATTGAACCAGCACTTGGTGAATTATTTACTGTATAACCGTCTGCAGCGGCATTGTTTGCCCAGTGATCTGCGTTCCACCAATAAGTACTAATTGGTTGACCAGTTTCTGCTCTACGATTAAACACGTGCCAAGTACATTGTCCCCAATCGTATAGGTTAGCATCACTTGCTGATGATCCACCCGTATTCGTGTTTGGTGTTTCTGTTGAGCTTCCGCCCGCACCACCAGTTCCTGTTGCACCAGGGATTGTTAATGTTTGATTAGGGTAGATGATATAACCATTTAAATTGTTGGCTGAAACAATTTCTTCAACTGAAACACCATATTTATTTGCAATGGTATTTAAAGACTCACCAGATTGTACAGTGTGACTTGATCCACCTGAAGTAGCGTTTGAAGATGATTCTTGTCCCTGAGAACCACTTCCGCCAATTTCGATAACTTGTCCTGGGAATACAATGTTATTGTTAATGTTATTATTTTGTTTAATTTCATCAATTGAAACACCGTATTGCTGAGAAATTGACCATAGTGACTCACCAGATTTTACTGTATGCTGTGTTGATGCATCAGCTTCATGATTTGCTATGAATGCTGCTGCACCTGAAGCAGCTGTTACTGCAAATGCTAACTTTTTCAAAAAAACTCCTCCTTCAATGCCTATGTCTAACAGTGATTATTGAAATAAATACATGTCGTTAGTTTTTTAATCTCAATTCACGTTTCATACTAACAAAAATCATTTGCTTTGTGTACGTTGTTATAAAGTTGTAATATTATTAATATTTAGTGTTTCACTGAGAATTATTCTATAAATGCCTTCGTATAGGCGTTTATAAGCATGTGTTACATTTCACTTGTAATTAACTTTATTTGAAATGTAACATTAACTATTAACAAAAATAGTGATTTTAATATTAAAATTGTTAGAAAATACATTCATCATGTTTGCTAATCAATGAAACAGTGAACATTAAAGTATTAATAATTGCAATCGTAGGACATTGTGAAAATTTACATGCTATACATATATCCTATAAATGTTATGATTAAACGCATATTATTTTTATAAATAGTTCTATAATGAGAAAGACTGAGCAAATTGGCCGAATCAACACAACATATAAATAAGCGCCTAACCTAATCTAAAAAACAATCTAAATCCCCGCCAATTCCTTATAGTAAAGTATGGCTATTCTTTATGTACTACTGGATTATTTTTGGCATTGGTTGCTATTTTGGGCAGTTCTTACCTATGGAATGGAGAAAACCACTTTCATTCGTACTTCTTGCCTTAGTACTAATTACGGTTATCTTTAATCGGGCACGTAAATACGGTATAGTAATTTCCCATATTTACGCGATTGTTGTAGGTTTATTATCTTATGCAACCTTCACTGCATATTTACAGAATTTAGGACCAGAGGTATTTTTCAAAAATATCATTTTAGCAATTTCAGCGTTTATTGTTTTTGGGATTATCGGTTATTTCTTAATTGGTAATGCGGCTAGTATGGGGAAATATTTATTTGTTACTTTAGTTGCGCTTATTATAGCAAGTTTAATCGGTATGTTTATACAAAATCCAATTTTCCATACGATTATAACTGTAGTAGGCTTATTATTATTCTTACTCTATACATTGTACGATTTCAATCGTATGAAGCGTGGACAATTTTCTCCAAGAGAAATGGGTTTTAATTTATTTGTGAATCTGTTACACATCATCAAGTATGTATTAAGACTTGCAACTAAATTTAGAAAATAATAAAATTTTAATATTCAATTTGATGAAGACACCTTCAAAAATACCTTGTGAAATAAGAGGTTTTTTGAAGGTGATTTTTTATCTGATGAGATACTTTTATAAAACAACATTTTTAAATTTTAAAAAATACAATGCAACAATTTTAAAATTGAGTTTAATTAATGAAAAAAATTGACAAAATTATTTGTTTTATACAAAATTATCTAAAGACAAAAAATACTTATTTAAATAATTAAGATATAAAGTGCCAACTTTAGCTTTTATGATAGAGTGACATTTTAATGCATGGCGTATGACAATATTTGAAAGAGGTTAAATTATGAAAGCGCAGTGCTTAAATATTATTTCTAAGGATAATTATCCTACGAAACGTGTAGCTGACGGCTTATTACTAATATTCCCTTTAAAAGGGATCACAGAGATACAACATTTTATAACAGATATTGAAGTTGAAAATGACTTATTTATAATCAATAACTCTGAAATTTTTACCATAAAAAGAAATGAACAAGCGATTAAGCTGTATATTGCGAGTGATTGGTTTTATGATCGTGGCTATGATTTTTTTGCGTATCAATATACATCTAACTTAATTCAATCCTCCAATGCGTTATTCCAATCTATACTTAGTTTAACGCAGCATCAATTAAATAAAACGTTAACTGAACCGTTATTCGAGTCCTACATGAATAACATTGTCGATATTATTGCTTCTGAAGCAAAAGTCGATATAAAATATTTGAAACAACAAACAGACTATTCATTTTATGGTATTACTGGCGAAATGTTGGATTATGTTAATAACCATTTAGATAAAAAGTTAACGTTAAAAGAAATTGCGAATAAACTTTTTATTTCTCAATCAAATATATCGACGCAATTTTATAATACGTTGGGAATGAGCTTTAAAACGTATATAGATACTTTAAAACTTTCAACATCGATATCTAGCTTGTTAACAGGAAAATCTACGATAAGTGAGGTATCCGATTATTATGGATTTAGCAGTTCTGCGATCTATAGTAAAAAATTTAAACATTATTTTGGTTATTCACCCAAGGACTATCGTCTACTTTCAAAATTGGATAAATCATTTCCTTTTACGACCGAGGATTATAGTACGAGAGCAATCGCTGAAATTCAGAATATAATAGCTGAACGACTTAACAAACTCAATGTTCAGAACAATTATATATGTATTGATCTGCAGCATATTAAAGAATCTACTAACGATACTATTGTAATTCAAATTCATAGTATAGCAGAGTTTCATCATTTGTTTGCAAATAAGAGTATGAATTATCTATTTGAAGGTACACAAAAAGTGATTGTTTATTGCATGATAGATCCGAGAAAGTTACAGGAAACATTTATGGATCAATCTCATGGCTTTATTAATTTTGTTTATCATGCAAATGTGAACCTTGCATTTCAAATTACTAGTAATGACGATGTTAATATCTATATCGACCAAATATATAGTCAATATCAAGCTTATTTACAAGCACATCCAGAATTGTCAGAAAAACATATGCATTCAGTGAGCTATATCTTTAATGTTGAGCGTATGTCTATCAAAGAAATTTATCGTAATATTATTAAAATTCAACAGTATAGAGAGCATGTGAAATTCGGAATTGATATTACGCATTTATTCAATCATCCTGAATGTTTTAAATTAATGGAGAAGCAGATGAAACGCATAGGATTTGATTATTTCTTTATAGATAATCATAAATTAACTTCTCCTTATTTGAGTGAAGATCATGAAGACTTGCTCACAAAACAAGTGTTTAAGTTTAGTAATATTAAAAAGATTATGAATGATATGGAATTGGAAGAAAGAGCATATTTTCTTTTGAATGTGCATAATAATTACTTATTAAATGATGACAATATGGAGATTATCGAAAGTCCACCGTTACTTATGGGGATGTTTAAACAGATGCGTGAATATTTTACAGGCGTGGGGATAGATTTATTCCAGCAACAAGGTGAGAAAAATGCATTGTATTTATATGATCAAAAAGGCTTCCGCTCCGTTTTAGGTAATATGTATGAAAGAATAATGGAGAAAATGAGATATGAAGTGAAAGATTTTGAATATTATACGATAGTGAATCAACCAGAGAAAATTTCCGTTTTTGTAAATGATTGGCGCATAGGGGAAAGTGAAACTGCAGAGAATGAACCGCAAAATATACAAATACATTTAAATTTTAAAGATAAAGCATTGAAACGTCCTTACATTGTTTTTTATGAAAAAATAAATAGTACATTTGGAAATATCAATGGTATTATTGCGCCATCTTTAAGAATTAAACATGCATGGTCAGATGAATTAATTAGCAAAATCGATCAGTATAATAAACCGCATTTTAGTGTTATGCAACATCATTTTGAAGAAGAGAATTTGACCATTGATTTAAATTATAATACCGTTCACATCATTGATATTTATAAAAATTAAAATATTATTATATTTTACCTCTGTAAAAAAATGCGTAGCAAAATACAATTTATTGTTATTCGTAATTTTGACAAATCTATAATTATAAATAATAAGGACATAGACTTGTAATTTATGGATAATTGTATTGTATTGTTTACTAGCATTTGGAGGTGTAACAACAGTGAATAAGGACAAAAAAGAGCAATTTTTAAATATTTATAAAAAATATAAAAGTTTAATGCACTACATTGAATCAAACTACAAATTGACTATGAATGACGTTGCAATTTTAGAATTGATAGAGCAAAACTGTAGTGAAAATAACATGTTAATGCAACCATTTCTAAAAATTGCAACTACTGAACTTGAGTTAAGTAGGACTAAGGTACTTGCATCGATTCGTAGGTTGATTGATCAAGATAGAGTAAGTAAAATACGTTCAACTGAAGATGAGCGTAAAGTATACTTATTTATGAATAATGACAATGCACAAAACTATAAAACTTTATTAGATGATATTGAAGGATATGTTAAGTAAACGATAGTGTAATTTAATAACTTCAATAGTCTGAATAGCATATTAAAATAAAAACTACAGGCATTTACTTTATATGGTAAATATCTGTAGTTTTTATAGTTTGAAAAAGACTTGGGTTCAACTGATGTGCGTAAATCTATATTCTAAAGCAAAAATATTGTATAATATATCATATTAATAGATGTAGTAATCGAGAAAGCGAGATGAAATCATGGGACGTAAGTGGAATAATATTAAAGAAAAAAAGGCCCAAAAAGATAAAAATACAAGTAAAATTTATGCGAAGTTTGGTAAAGAGATTTATGTAGCAGCTAAATCAGGTGAACCTGATCCGCATGCCAACCAAGCTTTACGTTTAACATTAGAGCGTGCCAAAACTTATTCAGTTCCGAACCACATTATTGAGAAAGCGATTGAAAAAGCTAAGGGCTCTGGTGAAGAAAATTACGATGAATTAAGATATGAAGGTTTTGGTCCAAATGGCTCAATGATTATTGTTGATGCTTTGACAGACAATGTAAATAGAACTGCTTCAGATGTACGTGCAGCCTTCGGTAAAAATGGAGGCAATATGGGCGTATCAGGATCAGTCGCTTATATGTTTGAATATACAGCTGTATTTGGGTTTGAAGGCAAATCAGTAGACGATACATTAGAAGCATTAATGGAAAAAGATGTGGATATCAGAGATGTGATTGATGAAAATGGATTAACTATTGTATACGCTGAACCAGACCAATTTGCACAAGTACAAGATGCATTAAGAGCAATAGGTATTGAAACATTTAAAGTTGCGGAATTTGAAATGTTACCCCAATCTGATATCGAATTATCAGAAGAAGATCAGGAACAATTCGAAACACTTATTGAAGTATTAGAAGACCTAGATGATGTGCAAAACGTATTTCATAACGTGGATTTGAAATAACATGAATCAACACATACAAACTTGGATTTCACAATTACAATTGCAACCGCACCCAGAAGGTGGATATTATAAAGAAGTTATTAAAGGTACTACAGAAGATGCAAATCAAAGAGCTCAATATTCTAGTATTTATTTCTTATTAACGCATGACAATATTTCACATTTCCATCGTATAGATGCAGATGAAATTTGGTATCATCATGATGGTGACTCACTTACGATTCATATGATTCACCCTGATGGTAGATACGAACAAGTATCTTTAGGGAAGCATATAGAAAACGGTGACGTATTACAGTATGTAGTACCAAAAGGGACCATATTCGCATCATCAGTTGAAGGGCAAAATGACTACGCACTTGTTGGTTGCATGTGTCAACCTGCATTTGAGTTTGCACATTTTGAATTATTGAGCCAAAGTTGGTTGAACGAACAATATCCTAACTTAGAAGATATCAATATGCGTTATGCATTATCTTCCGAAGCTATTAAACAGAACAAATTTTAAATTCTATAAAAATTAAATTTGAGAGCCCGAGACATTACTTTGTGTCTCGGGCTCTCAAATCGTTAATACTGTTTCATTTTTATGTTATTTTGCAGTACCAAATACTTCTTTTGCAATTTCTACTACATAAGCAAGTTTTTGCCATTGTGCATCTTCCGTAAGTTTATTACCTTCTTCGGTAGATGCAAATCCACATTGAGGGCTCAAACAAATTTGATCTAATTTCACATATTGCTGAGCTTCTTCGATACGCTTAAGTATAGTATTTTTATCCTCAAGTTCACCAGTTTTTGAAGTGAATAAACCTAGTACTGCTGCTGATTTATCATTTGGGAAATAGCGTAAAGGTTCAAAGTCTCCAGAGCGATCATCGTCATATTCTAAGAAAAATCCACCTAAATTTTCCTGGAATAAATAAGGCGCTACTGGTTCGTAACCACCTGAAATTGCCCAAGTAGACTGGTAGTTCCCTCGACAAACGTGTGTTGTAATGAGTAAATCTTCTGGTAATCCTTGTACTGCTTCATTGACGACACGGAATGCAAGTTGACGTGCAGCTTCTTTTTCGTCTTCAGTGCGATCACGACCACGTGTTTTTTGAGTTCCTGATGTTAGGTTTGCCCAATAAACGTCATCTAATTGAATATAACGCGCACCCAGTTCATAAAATTTTAATAGGCTATCATGATATGCTTTGGCAACATCATGTGAATACGCTTCAATATCTGGATATATTGTTTCATTTAAAATGTTTGAATGGAAAAGTTGGTTAGGGCTTGGAATAGAGACTTTTGATATCCCGCGGCCGTTTACTTTTTCATGTAAGAATTGGAAATGTTCAAAATGGGGGTGATTTGGGTTAAATGCAACCTTGTCTACAATCTTCACATTATGATTTCTAGTTTCAACACCTTCGAATTCTAAACCGTGTTCGGATGTATAGCCTTGAACACCTTCTAAGTTCTCTAAGAAGTCGAAATGCCACCAACTTCTACGAAATTCTCCATCTGTAATACTATGTAATCCTACTTCTAATTGCTTTTCGATGATATGTTCAATCTCTTCATCTTCAATAGCTTTCAGTGCTTGTGCGTTGATTACATTATTTTTGTAGTCTTGTCGTGCTTTTTTTAAGCGATCTGGTCGTAATAAACTACCAACATGATCTGCTCTAAATGGTCTATGGATAACTGTCATGGTTAGGCTCCTTTATTTATGGAATTTTCTGAAAAATATAGATAAAATTTAACAGACTTCTTGGGAATTGTCAATTTCGCTTTTACACTATGAAATATAGTACAATAATACTAATCAAATTTTAAAGTTAAAAATAAAAGACATCAATATAATTCATGAGATGACATGTGAGAAACAGTTTTATATAATAATGACAAGGAGTTGGTGACAGTGAAAGTAAAATATATTGATAAGCGTCACTGGCGTCGCATCATTGATCGAGAATACACAGAGGTCAAAGTGAACAATAATAAGTTTAAAGGTATTATTGGTTTAGTCACTATGAAAAAAGTTCGAGAGCCATTAGAGGTATCAGTTGTTGGACAAAACATTATTGTTGCTGATGACAACTATCAGTGGTTACAAATCTTACCTGAGAAAAAACGTTATAGTATTACAGTGATGTTAGATGACAAGGGCAACCCATTAGAATATTATTTTGATATCAATTTAAAGAATGTTACACAGAAAGGAAATGCACGTACGATTGATTTATGTTTAGATGTGCTTGTATTGCCAAATGGATCTTATGAACTTGTTGATGAAGATGATTTACAACGTGCATTGGATACAGGACAAATTACTAAGAAACAATATCATGAAGCATATGTAATCGCGCATCAGCTTATGATAAAAATTGATGCCGATTTTCCAACTATGCAAGACAAAATTATGTATTGCTATCATAAAATCAAACAGAAAACAAAAGGACAGAAACATAGTAAACATAAGCCGAAAATAAACAAACATAATACGCATAAACCCAAACAACATGCACATGATAAACATAAACAACATAAACATACATCAACGCATAAACAAGGACAACAAAAGTCTTCACATCATGAAAAGAGCAAATAAATGTAATGTAATTAAAGTGTAGTTAATACGAATTGCAAACGATGCGAACTACAAAAACTCATGTATTGAAAAGGCATATAAGTATATAAATAAACGTGTTATAGTGAATATTGCATGTATAATGGAAAACTTAGAAATGCATGTAATCAACACAAATAAAAATCAGATATATTACACGATAATTAACAGGGGCTTATAAAAATAGGGGGATAATTATGAAGATTGACGATTATCGCTTGTTAACTACTTTGGATGAAACAAAAACATTGAGGAAAGCAGCTGAAATTCTCTATATTTCACAACCTGCAGTTACGCAAAGACTTAAAGCGATTGAAAATGCTTTTGGCGTCAATGTTTTTATCCGAACTAAGAAACAATTGATTACGACGACTGAAGGTACAATGATAATTGAACACGCTAGAGAAATGCTGAATAGAGAGCGTTTGTTTCTAGATAAAATGCAAGCGCATATTGGTGAAATTAATGGAACAATATCAATCGGTTGTTCGTCTTTAATTGGCCAAACCTTGTTACCTGAAGTGTTGAATTTGTATACGAGACAATTTCCTAATGTAGAAATTCAAGTTCAAGTTGGTTCAAGCGAACAAATTAAAGCAAACCACAGAGATTATCATGTCATGATTATTCGTGGTAATAAGATTATGAATTTAAGTAATACACACCTTTTTAATGACGAGCATTACTTCATCTATCCTAAAAATAGGAATGATGAACTAGAAACAATGCCATTTATCGAATTCCAAGCAGACCCAATTTATATTAATCAAATAAAAGAATGGTATGGAAATCAAATTGGGCAAGATTACCACGCAATGATTACAGTAGATCAAGTGGCAACCTGTAAAGAAATGTTACTAAATGGTGTTGGCGTAACAATATTGCCAGAAATTATGATGAAACATCTAGATCGCGAATTGTTCGAATTTAAACGTGTGGATATTGATAGTAAACCACTCATACGTTCTACGTTTTTAAGCTACGATTCAAGTATGACACAGTTGCCCCAAGTAGAGTCATTTATAAATCTAATGATGGAATATGTTGAGTAATAAAATAGATATAGGTTTGATTTAAGTTTTTATTTTATAATATTGAAATTATTGCACTGATGAAGAAATATATTATTAAGAGAATAGAGGTTGTCTGCATGTTTAGTGCCTTATTACATATTAAAAACTACAAATTATTTGTAGTGAATATGATGCTGTTAGGTATGGGGATAGCAATTACAGTACCATATTTAGTATTGTTTGCCACAAATGATTTAGGTATGACTTCCACGCAATATGGATTATTGTTAGCCTTAGCTGCAATTAGTCAATTTATAATGAATACGGTAGTTGCGCGTTTTTCTGATACGCATAATATTAATAGAAAATTAATAATAATTGCAGCCTTATTTATGGGGGCAGTTAGTTTTTCAATTTATTTCTATATACATGAAATATGGATTTTTATAGCAATGTACGCTATTTTCCAAGGGTGTTTTGCGCCAGCGATGCCTCAAATGTATGCATCAGCACGTGAATCAATTAATGCTTCTGCATCAAGGAATAAAGCTAAATTTGCCAATGCAGTTTTGCGGTCTATGTTTTCATTCGGCTTTTTATTTGGTCCTTTAATCGGTGCCTTACTACTAAGTGCTAATGGATATTCCGGCTTGTTTGGTGGTACGATTACAATCATTATCTTCACCTTATTATTGCAAGTGTTTTTCTTTAGGGATATAAAGACAGAACACACAGTTTCTGATGTAAACCATGTTGAGACTACAGCTCCCAATATGTTAAATGATAAGTCACTATTTGTTCCGTTTTTAGCGTTTATTTTACTACATATAGGGCAATGGATGTATACATTGAATATGCCGCTATTTGTGACGAAATACCTTAATGAACCAGAAGGTTTTGTTGGTGGATTAGCAAGTTTGTGTGCTGGATTGGAAGTGCCTTTTATGGTTATTTTAGGCATATTGTCAGCAAAACTGACAACACGCACCTTACTCATGTTAGGTGGTCTCTTCGGAGGGTTATTTTATTTTAGTATCGGTGTGTTCGAAAGTTTAGCCATGATGTTTGTAGGCCAAGTATTTTTAGCGATATTTTTAGCGATACTACTTGGTTTAGGAATCAGTTACTTTCAGGATATATTGCCAGACTTTCCGGGTTATGCCTCAACATTATTTGCTAATGCGATGGTTATTGGACAATTATGTGGTAACTTGTTAGGCGGTATAATGAGTCAATGGGTTGGTTTAGGAAATGTTTTCTATGTTTCTGCAGGATCTATATTTATAGGCATGATTCTCATTTTCTTTACTAAGGATCAAAAATTTACAGAAGAAAGTATGAGTAGTTAATAATGACAATTATTTTATGGTTATGTATTATAGCGGCATTTGTCTTAGCGTTTATCGGTTTAATTAAGCCGGTTATTCCATCTGTGCTTGTCTTATGGGTCGGTTTTCTAATTTATCAATTCGGTTTCCACAATGGTAACTTATCATGGGTATTCTATGTATCTATGATTTTGCTTACACTCTTTATAATCGTTGCAGATTTTATAATGAATCAATACTTTGTTAATAAATTTGGCGGTTCAAAAAAAAGTGAGTACGCAGCCCTTGTTGGTGTTATTGTAGGATGCTTTGTATTTCCACCTATCGGCATTATTATTGTTCCATTTGCTGCGGTATTAATTGTAGAAATGATTCAAGAACCAAATTTTTCAAAAGCTTTAAAAGCAAGTTTTGGTTCAGTTGTAGCATTCTTAGCAAGTACTATTGCACAAGCGATGATCATGATTATTATGGTAGTATGGTTTTTTGTAGATGCATTACTAATTAATTAAAATCATATTTTGAGCTAATAGTTTCATCTTGAGAATAAAGTGAGCAATTCATTTAATTCTAAGAGTACTGTTAGCTCTTTTTTTGTGAAAAATTATCACTCAAAAATTAAATTAGAACGATTAAATACACATATAATTTTAATGAAAGCGCATTAATATAATAAATTAATAAAAAATTAAGCAATTGCCTTGTTTTCACTAACTTTATTTTAGTATAATCACAAACATGTTTAAAAAAAGGAATAGGAGGGGAGTCAAAATGAAATATCCAATAGCTATATGGATGCTTGCTATCGGTGCGTTTGCAATCGGTATGACAGAATTTGTAATTATGGGACTTTTACCAAATATTGCAAGGGACTTTGATGTAACTGTGAGTCAAGCAGGACAGTTAATTACTGGTTATGCATTAGGTGTTGCCATTGGTGGTCCAATCATAGTTATGTTAACGATAAAATGGAATAGAAAGTATCTCTTATTAGTATTAATGGGCATCTTTATTTTAGGTAATTTTGCTGCTTCATTTAGTCCGAGTTATGGATTTATGATGACAAGCCGTATTATTACATCATTAGCACATGGTTCATTCTTTGGTATAGGCTCTATACTAGCCGCAAATATGGTTAGACCAGAGAAAAGAGCAAGTGCCATGGCCTTAATGTTTATGGGACTAAGTTTAAGTAACATCTTAGGTGTGCCATTCGGTACATTGGTTGGTCAGAATTTCGGTTGGCCAATGACATTTATTGTTATTTCTATTATTGGAGCGATTGCTTTAGTAGGCATCATTATTTTTGTGCCAATGCAACGTGAAACAATTAAATCTTCAGTATTAAATGAATTGAAAATTTTAAAAGAGAAGCGTTTATGGCTAACATTAGCAGTAACATTATTCGGTTTTAGTAGTGTATTTGCTTATTTCACATATATTTCTACAGTATTGACTGATGTATCTAATGTTCAAGAACATCTTATTTCATACCTACTAATTATATTTGGTGTAGGTGTTACATTAGGTAATGTCGTAGGTGGTAAACTTGCAGATTGGAATTTAAATAAAGCATTACAGATGATATTTACAGTATTTATTTTATATTTCGTACTGTTATACTTTATCCAAATGAACGGGTTCTTAATGGTCGCAGGTATATTCTTCTTTGGTCTAATAGGATTTAGTATGAGTCCATCACTACAGTTCAAAAGTACTTTAATTTCAAAGGATGCGCCAACGCTTGCTAGTACATTGAATCAATCAGCATTTAATCTAGGTAATGCCTTAGGTGCCTTTATAGGTGGTCTAGTTGTTACACATTTACCAGTAGCGTCCCTAAGTCTTATCGCACCTATTTTAACAGCGATAGGTTTAATATTCTTATTTATCAGTGTTGCAGTTGAGAAAAAAGAGGGCATGACAACTTAAATTAATGCGATCATGGTTAATAAAAGTGGAATAAATAGAGATGTAACTTGCTATATACACTTGTACTATACTTGTTCAGAAATGGTAATAGACTTTAGAAATCATAAGTAGAAATATTTTAATTTAGCTAGATAATAAGTTAGATAAAATAAGAGCCTGAGACATATCGAGTTATGTCTCAGGCTCTTGCTTTTTTTAATATTAAAATCATGCTCTCACTAAATCATAACGAAGTATTTGCATCTTTATTAATATAGTGATGATCGATATACAATGAAATTGGAATAATTATGAAAGAAATAATAATAAATGTCCAATTACTTATGAAAATGTAAGGACCTACAGCGAGCGCTGCTTGAGGTACAAAAAATACATAAAATATCGCACATAACAACAGTATAATACTGATGTATGTCATAACCCAAGTCCAATGTGATTTAGTAAAGCATTGCATTTGTACAGTTTTAAAAATCATCCATATAAAAATGAAAATAATGCTAATACCCACGAGTAACATTATCGGAAATGTGTATATATATAGTCGTTTAGCACCGATAAAAAAGCCAATAAATCCTTTTAGGAAACAAAAAATACCAAAGAAAAGTAAAATGTGTTGGAAAATATATTTGAATATGTTGATGAGTGTCTCGTTCGGCAATTTTTTAATTTCTTGTTTTGCGTGTGATTTAGGATCATGATTAAAGAAATCCATAGCGAGCGTGCCTTCTTTTTCGGCTTGTAATAATTGAGTTAATATACGATTCAACATCTTTTCGGAATCATGGGGATTCACACTTAGATCCGCGCGTACATATGTCATATAGTTTTCGAATGTTTCTCTATCAGTATTGTTTAATCGTAGTGATTTTACATTATTTTCACGCATTAATCTTTCAGTAGATTTCATTTGAATTCCGCTACCTTTTTTATAGAATGTAAGAATAAGATATGGCTTATTATGACGAATATCACAATATAAATCAACTTAACTTTTTTAAAGGAGGAATTATGAAACAACTTTCACTATCGCAAAATCAATTTATAGAAGAAATTGCCAACATACATGAGCAACAACTTGAACAACAGTATCATGATTACAAAAAAACTAATTTGTCAGTCGCTTTGCGTATAGAAATGATTGAGCGGAGCTTGAAATTAGAAGCGGGTCGCATTTTAATTGAAACAGTGGATGGCGTTTTATTAGGATTTATATGGGGTAGGATTGAGGCAGATGGGTGTAAAGTTGTGATTGAAATGCTCTATGTCCATCCTGAATATAGACACCAGGGTATAGGTGGCAAATTGAAATCTTCCATTGAAGCGTGGGGGATTAGTCATGGTGTTCAAAAAATAGAAAGTACCGTTGCATATAGCAACAAAAAAATGATTGAAATGAATTTAAATATGGATTATCAGGTAGAGAAAGTAATTATGTCCAAAAAACTATCAGTAATTAATGAAGATAATAATAATTAATGATAAAATTAATATATTATAATGAAAAAGGAGTTCTTACATGAAAAGGTGTTTGGCACTCATATTAGCAGCGACAGTTACATTAACAGCTTGTGGTAAAGATGATGAAAAAGCATCATTGGAAAAAGATGTTGATAAATTAGAAAAACAACAAAAAGATTTGAAAAAGCAAAAAGATAAATTAGAAAAAGAACATGATAAGCTGAAGGATAAATCTGAAAGCTTAGAAAAAGATATAAATTCAGAGACTTAAAACGCATAGATTGTTGGATAGTCGAATGAAATAAGGAGAATGAAAAAATATATCTGTATAATATATAGAAATTAGATTTAATTATATTTTAAAAATACGTTGTAATATTTCCTAGGAAATCATTGTAATATAGTTTTACTAATTGTTATAATGGGTATCATTAAACATAATGTGGATTAGTAAATACGTATAAAAATGCAAAGAAGTTGAAATATAAGGGAGTTATTAATCAATCAGTCAGGCTTGAGTTAACGACTAGTTTGGAGTAAGTTAAATTTTGATAATTTCCTTACATAGAAAAGAGGTAATGAATATGCACGAACAAGATTTCAATTTATTAGAAGGCAGAACTATCACTTTACCAGAATTAGGTAGAGAAATAGAAAATATTACAGGTAGAGAAATAAAAGACTCTACAGGTGAAATTAAACGTGTGATCGCACACTTACCAAACTTTGAATCTGATACAGATACTTTTGTAGCTACTTACAGATTAAATCATAAAAATGATTTTATTGATGCAACATTCACTGCACCAAAAAGTGAACGCGGCCGTTTGAAAGAAGTTGCAGTAAACGTAGAATTGATTAGTTATATTTCAAGAGCTTAAATGTTGATTATTGATAGAATATGTAGGTAGCGCGATATGAATTGTTTCATAACGCGTTACTTTTATATAGAAATTTATTTTCCAGTATAGAGGTGTAACATATGACAGTTTATATTGAAACTGAACGTTTAAGGTTACGTGACTGGCGAGAGGAAGACTTGCTGCCATTTCAACAAATGAACGCAAATCAACAAGTTCGTAGATATTTCCCTAGTTTATTAAGTTATCGACGTTCAGAACACGATATGAATAAAATGGATGAAGTTATATCAAAATATAATATTGGCCTATTCGCTGTTGAATTGAAAGAAACGAATGGTTGGTTAGGTTTTATTGGATTGAATTATGTACCTAAAGAAAGTAAATATACATTTGAAGAGTTGCCGTTTTATGAAATAGGGTGGCGCTTAATCCCTGAAGTATGGGGGAATGGTTTTGCTACAGAAGGTGCGGAAGCTGTATTGGCATATGCTAAATCTCAAGGTTTAGAAGATGTCTATGCCTTTACTTCAGAAAATAACGCAGCTTCTAGAAAAGTAATGGAAAAAATTGGCATGAAATTATACGATTATTTTGAGTATCCTAATCTTAGCAAATATCATCCACTTAAAAGACATGTTAGATATCATAAAGATTTATCAAAAAACGTCTGAGCAGCGTTGTTTTGATAGTATACACGCTCATTCCTACAAATGCATAGCAAGTAAGATAAAGGCTGAGGCAAATTTAATTGTCTCAGCCTTTATCATCTTATTGAGTTAGTGATATGTCTAGATGAGTTTCGCTCAGGTAAACTTTGTATCCTTATCAACCCTAGCCATCTTTGCTTAAATGAGAAGACGACATCTTTTTAAATAAGTTAGATTTCTGTCTCGCGCTCTATTTATGACGATGGGATAAAACGTGTTCGGATTATTTCGCTTAATTGTTTTAAAGCGACATCGATGTCATCAGTATCGATATAAGCATACGAGAAACGGATACAATGACGCGCATGTTTATCATAGACTTCACCAGGATTAATTAGTATATTTTCTGTAATAGCTGCATCGAAAAGTTTTTTCATATCGATGGAGAACTTAAATTGGAACCAAATATAAAATGACCCTTCTGGGGTGGACCACGAACCTAAATTACTAAAATATTTGTTCAGAGCTTCTAAAAATAAATTTCTTTTAATTAAAAGTTTATCTTTTAGTCTTTTGAGGTGTTGGTCGTGATATTGTGGCTGTGTTAACCATTCTGTTGCGATATATTGTGATATAGAACTTGCGCCATAGTCATTTTGCATTTTTAAATCAGCTAAATGTGCCGCAACTGAAGGTTTGGCAACGATCCAACCGACACGCAAACCAGGACTTACAGTTTTAGATAAGCTGTTCAGGTATAAAATATTGTTATTTGTATCAAATGACTTTAAGGGTTTGGGACGTTCATGCTTAAAATATAAGTCGCCATAAATATCATCTTCTACGATAGGCATATCGAGTTGTTCGCATTGCATGATAATTTTTTGTTTTTCTTCTATTGAATAACAATGTTGTGTTGGGTTGTGTAATGTCGGTATACAATAGAAAATGCTGTTTGCGTATTGTGCTCGTGCTTTAAATATATTGTTAATATTACTTTTAATATCAGAAATGCTTATTTTCTGTATATCAGCTCTAATATTATGCCAAGTACGTATTGAATTTATATATGAAGGAGATTCAACAATTATTTTGGATTGTGGGATAAGTAAACCATCTGCAATTAGTTTTAAACCTTGTAATGCACCAGAGGTAATACAAATGTGGTCAACGGTACATGTGATGCCTAATTTCTCCATATATTGTACAACTGCTTCTCTAAGCTTGAGGTTGCCTTGAGGTGGTTCGTAATTAGTGTTTAACACATTAGTATTACACTTACTCAAAATTTCTTTGAACTGTTCATTAGGTATAAGATTGGGAGCAAGTTCACCAGTACCTAAACGTATCATGTTGGCGTGGAATTCTAATTTGTTTATTTGTTGAACAAAGTACTGATTATTCTTAGTTGTACTATTGCTAATATAGTTTTGCCAATTGATATTGTTTCTAATATAAGTATGCCAAGTGTTTCCAGATACATATAAGCGTTGTTTCTCTTTACCTTTTATTATCCCCTGACTTTTAAGGATATCGATTGCTTGTATAACGGTAGAACGATTCACTTGATATTTTCTGGCCATATCTCTTTGAGAAGGTAACTGCATGCCTGGTTCTAATGCTCCGGTATCAATTTGTGAAATGACATCATCAATAATATGTTTGTATTTTGGTTTGAACATAAAATAACTCCTATATAATCTGGTTGGTATTTTAATTTGCATCTGGTTGGTCCAATTTCTGTGCATATAGTATAGCATAGTCGGTATAGATGTAATAATTGAAGGAGCGTAGTTTTGTATGTTGCAACCAGCAGTTCATGGATTACTTTTGGCTTTAGGACTTATATTGCCTTTAGGAGCTCAAAATGTTTTTGTATTTAATCAAGGGGCTAATCATAAAAGTATCTACAAATCACTACCGGTAATAATCACCGCTGGTTTATGTGATACATTATTAATATTATTAGCTATTTTAGGGGTATCATTTATTTTATTGTCTTTGCCTATTTTACAGATAAGTATATATTGCATAGGCATGGTCTTTTTAGTTTATATGGCATGGTCTTTATGGACATCACATCAATATCAACTTCAAACATATCAACCTATGACTGCTAAAAAGCAAATAGGTTTCGCATTATCAGTGTCATTACTAAATCCACATGCAATTATGGATACGATAGGTGTAATAGGTACAAGTGCTGCAATATATGAAGGCGTGGAAAAGGTAGTCTTTGCCATTGTCACAGTATTGGTATCATGGATTTGGTTTTTCTTGTTAGCGATAGTAGGGAAGATTATAGGACATGTAGATAAAACAGGGAAATATATTGTGGTATTAAATAAATGTTCAGCAATAATTATCATTATCGTTGTATTGATGATACTAAAACAGTTAATAGCAATTATTTAAATTATAAACAAAGGGCAAGGAAGCGAATTTAAAATAATTTACTTCCTTGCCCTTGCTAGTTAGTCGTAAGTTCTAACGCCTAATGGTTTATAATGATTGATAGTTTCAAATAGTGATTCTGTTGTATCACATAAGGGTGCTAAAGTATCGTATTTAGCATCAATAAAGCCTTCTTCAATCATATGAGATAATAGGGATTGTAATGGATCGAAGAAACCGTTGATATTAAATACAGCAATCGGTTTTTGATGAATACCGATTTGTGACCAACTATACATTTCAAAGAATTCTTCTAAAGAACCAGCGCCACCAGGGGCCATGATAAATGCATCTGCTAATTCAGCCATTTTGTTTTTTCTTTCATGCATAGAGTCAACTAAAATAAGTTCCGTTAATTTCTTACTCGTTATTTCTTTTTCATTTAACATATTAGGCATAACGCCAATAGCGCTACCACCATGATCTAGTACGCCATCTTGGATTGCCCCCATAATGCCTACAGAACCAGCTCCAAAGATTAATTCATAACCTTTTTCGGCCATAGTTTTACCGAGCTGATAAGCTTCTGACATATACGAAGGGTCATTTCCTTTACTAGCGCCACAGTAAACAGCAATTCTTTTCATGTTTAATCCTCCTTGTTCAAGTATTGGTCTTGTAATATAGATGAAAATGCAGATTCAAATTTAACCAAATCTTGTTCTGTAAACGCAGAAGGGCCTTTTGTACGGCCGCCACTTTTTCTAAATTGTGCACTCGTATGCCTTTGCTCAAGTAAAGTGTCAATATTTTGGTGGTTATATACAAAGCCTTTATGATGCATGACAAGCTTTGTTTTATTAAGTAATAAACTTGCAAGGCCATAATCTTGCGTAATTACTAAATCATCATTTCCTGCTAGTTTAACAATCCTATAATCAACAGCATCTGGTCCATCATCGACATAAATGGTTTTTACATGTTCTGGTTGTTCTATAGTAGAAAAATGACTGAAACTACGAACGATTGTAACAAAAATGCCTGTCCCTTCAGTCAATTCAATAACTGAATTGATTACAGGACAAGCATCTCCATCTATAATGACTTGTGTCATTAGTGTTATTCGCCTTTATTTTCGTTGTTTTGTTTTACAACGCTTTTAGCAACGTAGTCTTTATATTTTTTGAATTCAGATAAGCGTGCTTTTTTATCTTTTGCTCGTACTTTATCTTCTTCTTTGTGGCGTTTGTCGATGTTTTTTTGTAGGATTTTATCTAGTTTTTGAATGTCTTTACGGTTTTCTTTCTCTAATTTTTCGCCTTTTTTCTCAGTTTCATCGTCAAGTTTGCCAGGTGTTAGTCCAACTTTCTCCATATGTTTGTTAGATTTTTTCATATCTTTAATACGCTGTTTTTCATTATCTTGACGTGCTTTTTCTTCTTCTTTATGACGTTTGTCGATATTTTTTTGAAGAATCTTATCCATTTTTTGAGCTTCTTTGCGATTTTCCTTTTCTAATTTTTCGCCTTTTTTCTCAATATATGCTGGATCGTGTTCTTTAGCGATACGTTTTAGTTCTCGTTTTTGATCGATGTCGTGTTTCTTATCTACTACATATTCTTTTGCATGAGATGATTTTTCTACGACAGTATCTTTAAATTGTACAGATTTATCTGCAACTGTTTTAGAAGCGTTTACGGTTGCATCGCTCGCTTTTTTAACGTCGGGGTGATCTTTAATTCGTTTACGTTCAACGATTAATGGTACTAAAAACACAGGAGCCACTGTGATTATTGTTTTAATTAATTGCTTTTTGTCCATATGCGTTGCCTCCATTTAATTTATACTATCTTCATATTACCCTATCATACATGAAAATAAACGGTAAATATAGCCTGAGTATAGGATTTATTAGGGAGAAACAGACTAATATTTAAGAAAAGAATAAAAAGCGGATAAACATCTAAGAAATAGAGAGATGTTTATCCGCTTTAATGTTCAAGCATTTAAATTAGACTTTAAATTATTCTCCTGTGATACCTTGTCCAATACCAAAGCCGAAGTATAGAATGGCGATGATAATGACCAATATAATTCTATAAATTGCAAAGGGTATTAATTTAATTTTACTAATTAAGTATAAGAAAGTTTTGATTGCAATTAATCCAACAATAAACGCGGCGATAAAGCCAAGAATATAGAAGCCAATGTGATTTAATTGAATATATTCCAAGTTTTTTACTAGTGATAAACCACTTGCTGCAAGCATGACAGGCACTGCCATAATAAACGTAAAATCTGAGGCAGCCTTATGATTCATTTTCATTAATACACCAGTAGAGATTGTTGAACCAGATCTACTAAAACCTGGCCACATCGCTATGGCTTGAGATAGCCCAATAACAAAAGCTTGGAAATAATTGATTTGGTCTACAGTTTGTGGATTTGTAACTCTTTTACTGTAGATGTCAGCAATAATCATATAAATGGCACCTATAAACAACCCAATCATTACTGTTGGTACACTGAATAGATATTTTTCGATAACATCATCAAAGAGCAAACCTAACACACCTGCAGGAATCATACCTACAATGATATGTAATAAGTTTAGACGTTTTGGCTTTTGGCCAATACCATCGATAGGTTCTGCTCTGTATTTACCTATATGTAACATTTCGAAATAACGCTCACGAAACACCCAAGCGCCTGCGAATACTGAACCTAGTTGGATGACAATTTTAAATGTAAATGCCGATTCAGATCCTAAAAACTCACTCGATTTCAACCACATATCATCTATGAGTATCATATGACCTGTTGATGAAACGGGCGCGAATTCTGTTAAACCCTCAACGATACCTAGAATGATACCTTTAATCAATTCAAGTATTAACATAATTTACCTACTTTCATAGTACTTATAAAATTTTGTGTATTTTCATTTTTTAATGATAGCACAATAAAAAAGTATTATGCCACTTAAAAATGTGATTTTAGACTAAAGACGTATATAATTAATAGATAATAGTCATTTTAAAGGACATGTGTAAAGTTACAGTAAAATTTCAATTAAAATTATAAAAATTAATTATGTCTAAAATATGAAAACATCATGAAAAAATATATAAAATAATGAGCGAATTAATTTAATTTTTATACACGCAGTCTATAATGTGAGGTAGGTGATATTTGTGAAAAGATTAACAAGTTTGGCAATGCAATATAAAATATATCCTATCTTTATGTTTATAGTTAGTACACTTTTAGCAATTACAGTTGTAGTACAAAATATTTCTATTGCAGAAATATTAAACGCAATGTTATTAAGCACTAATCATGATTTATTAAATATATTAATGTTTACATTAGTAGTTTTAATAGCACGTGCTACATTTAATACTATAAATCAAATGATAGGCAATCAAATGGCAGCGAAAGTTAAGCGTGATTTAAGAAAGCAACTTATTATAAAGCAATCCAAAGATCCAATTGGTGTGCAAATGAACACTTTAACCGAAAGTGTTGATGGTATTGTTCCTTTTTTTAATAGTTATTTCCCACAAGTATTTAAATCAATGATGATACCATTATTAATAATTATTGCTATGTGTTTTGTTCATTTAAATACGGCATTGATTATGATGGTCACAGCGCCTTTTATTCCACTTTTTTATATCATTTTTGGTTTGAAAACCCGTGATGAATCTAAAGATAAAATGACTTATTTAAATCAGTTTAGCCAACAATTTTTAAATAAAATAAAAGGTCTCATCACGTTAAAACTTTTTAATAGAACTGAACATACAGAAAAGGAACTTTATGAGGAAAGTACTACGTTTAGAGATTTAACGATGCGTATTTTAAGAAGCGCCTTTTTATCTGGCTTAATGCTTGAATTTATTAGTATGCTCGGTATTGGTTTAGTTGCGTTAGAGGCTGGTTTAGGTTTGATCTTATTTCATAATTTAGACTTTAAGACAGCGGCAATTGCGATTATATTGGCGCCAGAATTTTACAATTCAATTAAAGACCTTGGTCAGTCTTTCCACACTGGGAAACAAAGTGAAGGTTCTAGTGATGTGTTGTTTGAAGTGTTGGACAAGGAGAATAAAGATCCTAAACCTCAAATTCAAATTAACTTAAATCAGCGTGCTTTGATTCGATTAGACCAAGTGTATTTTAAATATAAAGACAGTTCTATGTATGCATTAAAAGATATTAATTTAAGTATAAGAAGTGGGGAGCATATCGCATTAATTGGAAAAAGTGGCGCAGGAAAATCAACATTAGCGCAACTGATTGCGCAAAATTTGGAAGCTAGTGGTGGCACGATTACTTACAAACAGAAAAATTTAAATATAGGGTTTCTTAGTCAGGCTCCTTATATTTTCAATGCATCTATACGAGATAATATAACGATGTTTCATCAAGTAGAGGAAGCACAAATATTACAAGTTTTAGATGATGTAGAATTAAAAGAAAAAGTGTTATCGCTAAAACATGGTTTAGACACAAGCATAGGTGAAGGTGGAGAGATGCTCTCAGGCGGACAAATGAGACGTATAGAGCTATCAAGAATATTATTGGGGCACCCAGACCTATTAATCTTTGATGAGCCAGCAACAGGCTTAGATGTGAAAACTGAAAATGTAATACAAAATGTGATTGAACAACAGTTTTCTAATATTACTATGATTACTATTGCGCATAGAGCTCATACAATTAAAAATGCAGACAGACGTATTTTGATTGAACAGGGAGTTTTAAAGTCAGGCGATATCCGTAAATCAAACGACCCTCAACAAGGCGGTGATGAACATGAAACCACGAATTAAATTTAGTATAGATAAGGATTTAATACTATCTATTTTAGTTGGTGTAGTCGGTAGTTTAGTCGCATTAGGTATGTTCTTTTTAAGTGGTTATATGATTACTCAAAGTGCTTTAGGAGCGCCACTGTTCGCACTGATGGTATTGATTGTTTCAGTGAAAATGTTTGGATTTCTTAGAGCCGTAGCGAGATATATTGAGAGACTACTTTCTCATAGAACGACATTTACAATGTTACGCGATGTGAGAGTTCAATTCTTCAAAAAGTTACTACCAGTTGTGCCTGATGTTTACCGAAAATTCAATTCTAGTGATCTGATTGCACGTATGATTGGTAGAGTAGAGTCTTTGCAAAACATATATTTAAGAGTTTACTATCCGCCTGTAGTCATCGGTTTAACAGCAATCGTCACAATGGTTACGATATTTTATTTTTCTTATATACATGCAGTGATTATTTGTTTGAGTATGATTGCTACGTTAATTATTATCCCTTGGCTAAGTGCTAAAAGAGCACGTATATTAAAAAGACAAGTAAATGAAGTCCAAGGTGAATTTTTAAGTCAATTTTATGACTATAAAGAAGGGTACGATGAATTAACACGATTTAATCAAACGGAATATTATAAAAAGCAAGTTATAGAGCAATTAGATGCGTATGAAAGCGTACAAGCTAAAGAACAACGTTTTCTATCGCTTTATGAATATAGCTTGAATGTTGTAGCGATGGTTGCATTATTTTTCACTTTATACTTAGGTGTTGTTCAAGTACAAAACCAACAATTAGATGTTGTGTATTTGACGAGTATTGTTTTAATGATGTTAACATTATTTGAACAAGCGATTCCAATGAGTAACGTGGCTTATTATAAAGCTGATACGGACCAAGCATTAACTGATATTAATGAGGTGATTGCACATCCAACGACACAAGGTGATGAATCTATGCAAATGGGAACGTCCGATGCATTGCCTTTAATGCAATTACGAGACGTTGATTTCAAGTATTGGAACCAGTCCACACCTGTATTATCTCAGATTCGCTTAGTCATAAACCAAGGAGAACACGTAGCGATAGTAGGACCGTCTGGTTCAGGTAAAAGCTCTTTATTACAACTTATGCTAGGTCTATATCAAAGCGATAAAGGGGAAATACTTTTACATCAACAACATATTTCTAAAATAGTAAATGAAGCTAAATATAGTTATATCAATGCACTCTTACAATCCCAACAATTGTTTGATGGCACTGTAAGAGAGAATTTATTTTCAGAACAAGAAGACGATGCCCTTAGAGAAGTATTAGACCGAATTGGATTAGCGCACATTAATTTAGATAGAGTGATTACACTTTCTGGTCAGACATTATCTGGAGGGGAAATACAAAGGTTGGCTTTAGCAAGACTATTATTAAAACCTGCTTCACTTTGGATACTTGATGAACCAACAACTGCTTTAGATGTTCATCATACCAATGTAGTTATGGATTTAGTCCATAAGCAAGCTGAAACTTTAGTTGTAGCTACGCATGATTTAAGGTTGTTACCAAATTTTGATAAAATCATTGTTATGCAAGAAGGTGCTATTCTAGAAGAAGGTAGTTATGAAACTTTAGCTACCAAAGAAAATGGCTATCTACAACAAATGCTTAAGATTAATGCTTCATAATGTTATGAATCATTATAAATTCTAAATTTTGTGGTTTTAACTTGGCTTAAAATTACCAAAATAGACCTTACTTTCAATTTTACGGAGGGCAAGAATTTAAGGGTTTCTAAGTCGAAAAATCAGTGGTATTGCAAACAAGGATGTTTAAGATTTATAGTTTACAGTATGAAGTTTTATAATAGTCAAAAAAGAGCTCAAACACCAAAGTGTTTGAGCTCTCTCTTTAAATCAAGTATATTTAAGGAATCATTTTGATATATCTTTGACCTTTAATGTAAGTAGAAAAGCTTATTTTGCTTTTTCTTCAGTAAAGGCATCGATTACTTTTGCAAGTAATCTATTTAATTCTTTAGATTCATCTTCATCAAGAGAAGATGCAACTGCAACATCTTGACATGCAGTATCTAATTCTGGACGAATTGCTTCGCTCTTATCAGTCAAATGAATAAATACTTCACGTTGATCAACTTCAGAACGTTCACGTTTGATTAGATCAACTTGTTCCATTCTCTTAAGTAATGGAGATACAGTACCAGTATCAAGCGCCAATTCTGTAACGACTTTTTTGACATTGACAGGTGATTCACCCCAAAGAATAGTAAGTACTAAAAATTGTGGGTATGTTAGTTTGTATTTCTTAAAGACATTATTTGAGTAGTAGCGATTTACTTGTCTTTGAGCGTTATACAAACTGAAACAAAGTTGTTCCTTTAAATTAAGTGGTTCAGACATAAGTTCTCCTCCAGACATTCTATCCGTTTTCTTTACTTTGCATCGGACCTGAATCCGTCTAACGTTGTGTGTGACACTTCCTCAAACATACTTTTGCACTGTGCCATGCTAAAATATAGCGTGTATAAAGTTTAGAAGATATCTAATATTTTATCAAGTGAAAGATTAATTATACGAAAAAATTATCTTTTACACAAACATTTAAATTTATGAAATGAGTGAGATTTTTGAAAAATATTAAACAGCCTAAAATAGCTATTACCGTAGTAACAGGTTTTTTAGGTAGTGGGAAAACAACTTTTCTCAGTAATTATGTAAAATATTTACTAAATAAAAATGAAAACCCAAGTATCATCGTAAATGAATACAGCAATTTAGATGTAGATAGCAATGCATTAAGCCATGATATAGAGGTTGCATCGATATTAAATGGTTGCATATGTTGTGACTTGCAACGGGATTTAATAAAACAATTAAAACATTTTATTAACAAAAGTGCAATGCACCATATTATAATTGAGGCGACGGGTATCGCACACCCAGTTGAAATTATTGCGGCTTGCCAAGATCCTGAAATCGTTGAACACCTTGCCACACCGGTAGTTATAGGCCTAGCAGATGCGCCGAGATTTTTGGCTAGAGCCCAATATACTAATAGTACAATACAATTGATGGAAGAACAATTACAAATAAGTCATGCAATTGTGGTCAATAAAATGGATTTGTTGGAAAGTGTTGAGTACGATAAGATAAAAGAAATTGAAAAAATTAATCCACAAGCACCAAAATTTTATACATCATTTGCTGATTTAGATATGGATAACTTAGTTTTAACTACAGATGATAGTATGTCACCTTTAGGTCAATCAATGCATCATCATGGCATTAAGAGCATGCAGTATCAATTTACTGGACCAATTGATCGTCAATTATTCTATCAGTTTATTTTACGACTACCTGATAATGTTCTAAGATTAAAGGGATACGTCAAGTTTCACGATGCACCAAATGATATATATGAATTTCAATATGCATTTGGTTTGCCAGATTATGAAGTCATCGATACAACGATGCCGTTAACAATTGTATTGATTGGTGAACAAATAGATGAAAACCAACTGCGCAATAAATTGGATATGCTACAGTTCACTTGATTATTGAATAAAATAAAAAGGGTGTTGAAGATATATGAATAAAGTGAAAATTAATCAATACGTTTCTTTTTCGAATGTAATACAAGGATTTTGGAGAGCGAAAGACTGGAACTGGACACCTCAACAATTAAATAGATATTTAAATGAATTAGTTGAAAGAGGTATCACAACTATGGACCATGCTGATATTTATGGCTCATACAGTTGTGAAGGTATCTTTGGTGAAGCACTAAAACTATCACCACAACTGCGCAATCAAATTGAGATTGTAACTAAATGTGGTATCGTATTGCCATCAAGTCCACTTCATGAAACAAGTGGGCATCGCTATGATCATAGTAAAGCGCATATTATTCAATCTGTTGATCGTTCACTACAAAACTTACAAGTTGAACAACTAGATGCTCTGCTTATTCATAGACCATCACCTTTAATGGATCCTAACGAAGTGACTGAAGCAATAAAAGCATTAGTTAAACAAGGGAAAGTTAAGTCATTTGGTGTTTCGAACTTCAATAAATCTGAATACGATTTACTAAGTAAATGTCTAGTTTGTGATAAGTTGCATATCACTTTAAATCAACTGGAAGTGTCGCCATATACTTTAGATGCTATTGAAAATGGTATCATTAATCATATGTATAAAGATGATGTTAAAATTATGTCGTGGAGCCCTATGGCAGGTGGTAAATTATTCGATTTAGCAGACGAAAAATCTGCTAGAATCATGGCAGTTGTTTCCCCTTTAGCACAAAAATATAATGTAACCTCGAACGGTATCATTATGGCATGGTTAAATAAACACCCGGCATCACTCATGCCTGTGTTAGGCACACACAAAATTGAACGTATTGATGAAGCGGTTAATGGCTTGAAGGTGTCACTGACAGATCAAGAATGGTTTGATATTTATACGGCTTCTTTAGGTCATGACATCCCGTAGTTTAAAGTTTGAAGGAGTAAAGATAATGAATACACAGAACGAACAGCATCAATTAAATCAACATAAGTTTCAACGTAATTTTATTAATTTTCCGTTTTTAGGTTTTGCCTTAGTCATTGCAATATTAAATATTGTGTATCCTGATATTAATATAATGATGACACTTTTTGGACTATTTTTCTTTTATAATGGTGCTATTTTATTCATAGCATTTATTAAACATTATAAACGTACAATTGTTTTAGCATTGATACTAACAATTTTAAGTATGATTCTATTTGGCTTATCAATGTATTTATATGCGTTAACAAATAATCTATTTTAATACTTTGTTTTAACGACCTTTAGGAGGAAATGAATGGAACAGTGGATAACGCATTTTATGGAGCAACATGGCTATTTAGGTATAGGATTATTAATTTTTTTGGAAAATATATTTCCTCCAATACCATCTGAAATTATTTTAACGTTTGGTGGTTTTATGACAACCAAGTCTGATTTAGGCTTTATTGGTGTGACAATCACTTCAACGCTTGGTTCTGTTATTGGCGCTATTGTTCTCTATGGTATTGGTGCCTGGATTGGTGAACGAAACTTATATCGCTTTGTAAATCGTTACGGTAAGTTTTTACGTGTGAAAACCAAGGATATAGATAGAACGATTAATTGGTTTGAAAAGTATGGATATTGGACAATTTTCTTTTGTCGTTTTGTGCCACTGTTAAGAAGTTTAATTTCTATCCCAGCTGGTTTAACTCGAATGAATATACCTTTGTTTATTTTGTTTACCACGCTTGGTACGTTAATTTGGAATATCGTGTTGATTTATTTAGGACAAGCTGTGGGCGGAAATTGGCATGCAATTGTTTACTACATGGATATCTATTCCAAAATTATTTATTTCGTTTTAATTGTTTTAGTCATTTTTATAATTTGGAAATGGATTAAAAGGCAAAAAACACATAAGTAAATTTGATAATTTAACTTAACGAAATGAAATCATTATCGGTAGTTAGAGATGATATAATTTAAGTAACGTAATCACGAGATTGTATGAGGGAGTTGCTTTTATGACAAAACAAAAAGTTTCAATTATCGGTGGTGGCAATACGGGTGCAACATTGGCTTTTATTGTTGCTCAACAAGAGTTGGCTGACGTTGTACTGATTGACCGTCCAACAAATGAAGGTCAAGTTAAAGGGAAAGCACTAGATATTTTAGAAAGTAGTCCGGTCTATGGCTTTGATGTAAATGTAAAAGGATCCGTTGATTATACTGATACAAAAGATTCAGACGTTGTAGTGATTACAGCAGGTGTTCCACGTAAACCAGGAATGAGTCGTGATGATTTAGTACAGGTTAATGAGGCGGTTATGCATGATGTTACAAAAGAAATAGTCAAATATTCACCTGATTGTAAAATTATCGTACTTACAAATCCTGTAGATGCTATGACTTATTCAGTATTAAAAGCTTCTGGATTTCCGAAAGAGAGAGTAATAGGACAATCCGGTGTATTAGATACATCAAGATATCTAACGTTTATTGCTGAAGCTTTAAATGTTTCTATTAAAGATATCAAAGGTTTAGTATTAGGTGGTCATGGCGATACGATGGTTCCGTTAGTAGATTCAACTAATGTTAATGGTGTACCACTTCATAAACTACTTGATGCACAACAAATTGAGGCAATTGTTGAACGCACGCGTAAGGGTGGTGCAGAAATCGTAGAATTACTCGGAAATGGTTCAGCTTATTATGCGCCAGCTTCAGCAGTATACAGTATGATTGAAGCGATATTGAAGGACCAACATAGATTACTGCCTAGTATTGCACTACTAGAAGGGGAATATCAATTTACAGATATATGCTTAGGTGTTCCAACAATATTAAGTTCAAATGGTATTGAACGTATTGTAGATTTAAATTTATCTGATGATGAATATGAACAATTAAAAGTTTCTGCAGAGTCAGTTCAAGAAGTTAAACAAGCATTAAAGCTTTAAAATTTGTGGCATAATACTATCATTTAAATTAGTGATTTATATATAACGCTTAAGTTAAGGGTTGGGGCATAATAACATGCCTCAGCCCTTAATTTTGATAACGATAAGGTAGTAATAAAGATTCGTTAATATAGGTTTGCTCAGCTAATAAAAGTATGAAAATCTGACAGAATGTAGTTGGTTTATTTAGAAAAATGAATAGATCATTAATCACATTATCTTAATGGATGAACCAATGTATATGCACATAAAAAGCTGTCGACAAATGCTTTGGACTTGTCGACAGCTGAGTTCTATTTAGGAAAGAATATAAATCATTGAGCCTGGGACATAAATAGATGTCCCAGGCTCATTTTAATTTGGCAGTAGGTGACTGAATTGAAAATACGCTTATACCAAGCTTTTTTCAATGCTAGTCACACTTGCCGGGGTGGGACAACGAAATCTATGTTAGAAAATTTGATTTCTGTCCCTCTCCCATGAGACCGTTTGTTTATATTGATAAGAATAAATGCTTCGTAAATCTATTAAAATCTAAAGACACAAATATATAAAGTTACGTATTCAAAAAATGTCAATATATACATATATTTCAATCTTAATTTTACGTTGATAGGAACGCTCCAATTTGGGTAATGACGTTCATAATAAAATAGTTGTAGATAAAATAAACCAATACCTAACGGGAACAACATCAATATAATGCTATGAAGATATGAAAAACCTACATCATGTAATAAGTGTCCGATGATTAATTGACATAGAATTAAAACAATAATGAGAACTAAAATATTCAAAGTCATTTTACGCTACGCACTCCTTTCGCAAATAGGAATATGATCACTTGTAATGCAATAAGTAATAAAATAAAACGTAACGTATCAGTATTTAAGCTCGAAGATACTTCATTAAAAATACGAAGCGGTTCATGAATAAGATAAACTGAATGTAGACGTAAGAAGCGTCCAATAAATATACCGAGACCATTTAAGAACATCATAACTACAATAATTAATCTATTGAGCCAGAGATGTTGCGTGAATTGTTCCATTTCTAAAAACATTAGAATTAATAGGTAAATAGCTAGTAATACGGCAGATACAAGGAATGCAAAATATGCCCATTCACTAATTACTAAACCTTGATAGAAATTGAAATTAAACTGATTTAAATGTATTAAATCGGTAATCATATACAAAGTATTTGGTACCATCAAGACAAAAATAAGTGTGAAAATAATGAATAATGGCCACTCATATTTGTACTTTGGTTTAAATAAATTTAACAGTAAGCATAGTTCAAACGGCACATACGCTAGAAATAGATTAAGCGTCATAAATTGGAAATAATTATTGAAAAATATTGAAACTAATATCAATATAAGGAAAATGCTTCTAGCGATATAACGCGCTTGCATAAATACACCTACTTTCTTTTTAATTAAGCGCTAATATAATAGATTACTAATGAATTGTAATTTGATTGTACATGAGTAAATGCAATCTAAAACTTATTTTGTGCTAATAGGCGAAGATAAATATTAACCTATGTTTTTGAAATATGAGACTACATGATACATTTTTTAAATATAAATTTCAATTATTAACTTAAGCTATACACGTTAAACAAACAGATATAACTCTGTAGTAGCGTGTTGAAGCATGTGATTTATAGAGGATAAATGCAAGTATAAAAGCAGAGATGTTTCTATTATATTGAAACATCTCTGCTTATGCTTACTACTCATCTTGTTGATTCAGCGACGTTTAATCTAAAGTTATATTTCTTACTTTGACTAACAAATTATAAATCTAACAAGTTTAATCCAATTGTTTCATTGTGTTTGCGGTTTATATCTAAATTTGTCATTGTGATTACAATTTCTGCTGTAGCAGAAACGACGGCTTTAGTTAAGTGTCCACTCAGTGTTTCATATTGGTTAGTTCCGAATGTCGCATGTAAATGCGCAAAAGGCTTTTCGTCAATATGAGAAATATTACCCATTAAACTGATGAGCTCTAAAGGTTCATCGATGGTTTTCTTTTCATAAGTTTTGGTTTCTAAATTATAGAAGTTAAGTTCTGCGCTAGCACATGCACCGATGCCACTAACTGTACCAAATTGCCCGCCTTGTTCTGCTGCAATATCTGTTACTGCAGATACAATGTCTTCACCTTGTTCTAATACTAAAACAATCGTCTTACCATCTACTTGATAAATCATAGGAAACCCCCATTCTGAAAATTTAATACATCTTTATTATACAAGTTATAATTACGATATTATATGATAGTGATTAGAAAATAAATTTTTTATTGTCATTTCTCATGAAACTGTTATAAAATGTTCTAATATTAGGCTTGTTCTCGTATATTAGAGAATTGAAAGCCACTTTAAACAATTTATAAAAAGAAAGGAGCGAGCAACGTGAAGAAGCAGTTTATTATTTTATATTTTAATATTTTTCTTGTCTTTTTAGGTATTGGTTTAGTCGTTCCTGTGCTTCCTGTTTATTTAAAAGATTTAGGCTTAAAAGGTAGCGATTTAGGCATACTTGTAGCTGTATTTGCTTTAGCTCAAATGATTATCTCACCATTTGGTGGTACACTCGCAGATAAATTAGGTAAAAAGTTAATCATTTGTATTGGCTTAGGCCTGTTTGCGATTTCAGAATTCTTATTCGCTGCAAGTCATACGTTCTCACTTCTAATTGTTTCTAGAATACTTGGTGGATTTAGTGCAGGTATGGTTATGCCAGGTGTCACAGGCATGATTGCAGATATCTCATCAGGTAGAGATAAAGCTAAAAACTTTGGATATATGTCAGCAATAATTAATTCTGGATTTATTTTAGGACCAGGGCTTGGTGGTTTATTAGCAGAAGTTTCACATAGATTACCATTCTATGTAGCGGGTTTTAGTGGCTGTTTAGCCTTAATACTTTCAATTATACTCATTAAAAATCCGAAACATGAAACGCAAGATGGATTTACTAAATATCAACCTGAGTTGCTAACAAAAATTGATTGGAAAGTTTTTCTCACGCCAATCATTTTAACGTTAGTATTAGCTTTCGGGTTGTCTTCATTTGAAACACTGTTTCCACTTTATACTGCAGACAAAGCACAATATTCTCCTATTGATATCTCGTTTGCTATCACAGGTGGCGGTATTTTAGGTGCAGTATTTCAAGTATTCTTCTTTGATAAGTTTATGAACTATTTTAAAGAATTAACATTTATTACTTATTCATTACTATATTCAGCAATTATTCTATTAGCATTAACTTTTGTTCATGGCTATTGGTCGATCATGTTTATTAGCTTTATTGTTTTTATTGGCTTTGATATGATTCGTCCAGCCATTACAAATTATTTCTCGAATATAGCAGGTAATAGACAAGGTTTCGCAGGTGGATTAAATTCTACGTTTACTAGTATGGGGAATTTTATCGGTCCATTAGTTGCAGGTACATTATATGATATTAATTTTGAATTTCCATTATACATGTCGATATTCGTTATGGTTTTAGGTATGTTCGTCATCTTTATAGAGAGTCAGCTAAGATCACGCGTCAGAAAAACATAATTCAACGTAAGAAAGAACGAATAGATTATAATGTGAATGATATGTCCAGATCCTATATATGTTATAGGTGTTAGTGATATTTTTTGAAATAAATTTTGTTTTTAATAAAAGCGGGGCAACGAAAGCTGATCATAGTCAATAGCTTTCGTTGCCCCGCTTTTTTACATAGGAATTTAATTGTATCAGCGGTGATATTTATATTATTTGTGTCGAATAAAGTGGTGAATATGACACTTGTATTAAATAAGATAGGCTTTACGTAATAAACATGTAATAAAGGTTACGATTCTTTTAAATTGTGTTCTATATAAGTTTTTCGTCAATAATCTGTGATAACATGATAAGAAATGTAATAATTGTAAGTAAGGGGATAAACTTGAAAAATTTAATTTTAACTATCATGGCTTTCCTTCTCGCTTGCTGTTTAGCTTTTCTTCTTTTTATAGCTACAAATCAACAAGCCTTAGCCAAAGTTCATGAAACCATTTCTAGTTTTTCTGTTGTGGATGAAATTGCAGAAGCTAAAGATGTAACTAAAGAAAAAAGTGAGAATCCGATAAAAGCAGCAACGAAAGAAGAAAGAAATAAAGAACCATATAACGCTGAAAACTATAAACCGATTGCCAAATTGACAACACATGATTTAAAAGATGACGAAATTGGAAAAGCAAATTTACCTCCATTTTCCAATGCATTAAAAAAAGCACAAACAGTAGTGGATAAAGATAATAATGATTCAAACGCCTATAATGATTATGGTATAGATACAACATGCCAGGGCGCTCATTATTACATCTTTACATTTGAAAATAAAAGTAAGCCAAATACGTACTATCGCGTAACTGTAGATGAAGATAATAAAGCAAATGTTTTTGATAAATCTTATCAAATCAAACAGCAAAATGATAAACCTAATATCTCTCCTCAAGAATCTGAGGTTATAGCGCAAAAATATGCTATTGATGAACTAGGTCAAAATGCAGTATTAAAAGATGTAAAAGAATCGAAAGATGGAATGTTTTATACTTTCCATGAATATAAGAAGGAAAAAGACTATAAAGTTGTTGTAAATAAAACGGGAGATGTCATTCGCCAACCAGCACTTGATTAATCCTTAAAAGGTAGCCACACAAACGTTAACCCGTGACGTTTATGTGGCTCTTTTTTTACAAATGAAAAAAGTATTAAGTGAAACGTTTCAATGTTATGATAATATTAACGATTAAAATGAATAATGAAGCGTAGATTATATTCAATCAGTATATAAATTTTTTTTGAGAAAAGGATGAGCGTTTTGAGGAAAATAAAGAAAGCAATCATACCAGCTGCTGGTTTGGGTACGAGGTTTTTGCCGGCTACGAAAGCTATGCCGAAAGAAATGTTGCCAATCTTAGATAAACCGACAATTCAATATATCGTTGAAGAAGCGGCTCGTGCGGGTATTGAAGATATTATTATCGTAACAGGTAAACATAAAAGGGCTATCGAAGATCATTTTGATAATCAAAAAGAATTGGAAATGATTTTAGAAGAAAAAGATAAGCAAGCGTTACTTGAAAAAGTAAAATACTCTACAGAGCTTGCTAATATATTTTATGTTAGACAAAAAGAGCAAAAAGGATTAGGACATGCAATTTATTCCGCACGCCAATTTATAGGGAATGAACCTTTTGCAGTATTATTAGGTGATGATATAGTCGAATCTGACACGCCAGCGATTAAACAATTGATGAATGCATACGAAGAAACTGGGAAATCAGTGATTGGTGTCCAAGAAGTTGAAGAAAACTTAACGCATAGATATGGCATTATCGATCCTATGAAAAAGTCAGGTAGAAAATATGAAGTGGCGAAATTTGTTGAGAAGCCAAAACAAGGTACAGCGCCTTCTAATTTAGCCATCATGGGACGTTATGTATTGACTGCAGATATCTTCGATTACTTAGCGACGCAAGGTAAAGGCGCAGGTGGTGAAATCCAACTTACAGATGCAATTGAACGTTTAAACACTGACGATCAAGTTTATGCTTATGATTTTGAAGGTGAACGTTACGATGTTGGTGAAAAATTAGGATTTGTGAAAACTACGATTGAGTATGCTTTGAAAGATGAATCAATGCGTGATGAATTAGTAGATTTTATTAAACGTTTGAAAATAGATTAAATCCTTGCGCTAAAATCATTCAAACATCATAGATAAGGATAAAATGCGAGCATTTGTGCTGTAATATGTATCGACTGAAAGCGTTGATATACTATGAGGTGATGAAATGAAACAAAAGAAAACAAACGCGATGCGAATATTAGACAGACAAGCTATAGCTTATAGCGTGAATACATATGATATTAGTACACAACATATGGATGGGGAACATGTAGCACAAAAAGTAGGTGTTGACCCAGATCATGTATATAAAACACTTGTATTAGAAAATGCAGCGCATGAGTACTTCGTATTTATTATACCAGTAAATAAAACATTAGATATGAAAGCAGCAGCCCAGTCAGTGTCAGAAAAAAAGTTAAGCTTAATGCCGCTTGATCATTTAAAAAAAGTTACTGGTTATATTAGAGGTGGTTGTTCTCCAATAGGAATGAAGCGTCAGTATCCAACAGTAATTGAGCAAAATGCTGAAGCATTAGATTCAATATATATAAGTGGTGGAGACCGAGGTGTTCAAATTAATATACATGTAAAAGATTTAATTGCAATAACGCAAGCACAGGTAATGCATATCACACAAGAGACAATGTAACAGGGATATAACATTGTGATTGAATAGATTTAATATACAAGTTAAAGTGTACTATCCAGAAATTAGCTTTTGCTACTATAAAAGGTATGAATGTTAAAGCGTTTATTAACGGTGTATGTTAAGTCACTTTATAACCTCTATTTATAAGGTACTTCTTTAATTTACTTTAGCTGTATTTATTAAATTATACGTAACACAATATTTTTAAAAAGTATTTAAGTGTAAAATTACATATGGATGCGATGTAGTTTCAAGAGGCTCTTGAGGGAACAGGACAAACTGAACTACAGGCTAAATCGGTCTCTTAAGAAAGTGAGTCAACAATACGAAGTATTGAATATAAAAAATAGCACTCAGATGAATTGAATAAATTCATCTGAGTGCTATTTTTCTGTGGTTTATGTTCCAAGACCATGTTAAAAATGATGTTTATATTTGAGAGGGGTTTAGGTACAAATCTTTCTTTTATTAAATTTAATGTATACAAAATTAAAGCAGGAACATATATTAAGAACAAAATATAACGTAAACATGAAATTTCCAACTAATAATTGACTGTTTTTGATTGCTTTTGACAAAAAATGATTGAAAAAAGAAAGCGGAAACATTATAATGACAATGAGCTGAGGTGAATGTATGATAACGGAAAAGCGCCACGAGTTAATTTTGACTGAATTGTCAAAAAAAGATTTTTTAACATTACAAGAATTAATCGATCGAACTGGCTGTAGTGCCTCGACAATTCGCCGTGATTTATCAAAGCTACAAAATTTTGGGAAATTAAAAAGATTGCATGGAGGCGCGACACTCAATCAATCATCAGTGTTAGAGCCTAATCTGGCAGATAAACGAGGTACTAATTTAAAAGAAAAACAAGAAATTGGCAGAATCGCTGCGGGTCAAATTGAAGACTGCGACTGTGTGTTTTTGGACGCAGGATCTACGACACTCGAAATGATTCCTTTTATTAACGCAAGTGACATAATCGTAGTGACAAATGGTCTAACGCATGTTGAAGAGCTTCTTAAATATGGGATTAGAACTTTGATAATTGGTGGGGAAGTTAAATCCACTACATTTGCTACAGTCGGTGCGAGCGCATTAGAAACATTGAAGCGTTATCGCTTTGACAAAGTATTTTTGGGAATGAATGGTATCGATTTAAAATATGGTTTAACAACACCTGATGAACAAGAAGCCATCATTAAGCATCATGCCATGGAATTAGGAACACAAGTTTATGTATTAATCGACCATGCTAAATATGAAAAAGTTTATTTTGCTCATGTCCCGTTAGAAGCTAATGTATCACTTATTACATCTAACAAGGCAATGACAAATAAATATTTTAGATTATTTGCTGAGAAATATAACTTTATTGGAGGAACATTATGATTTATACAGTTACATTTAATCCTTCTATTGACTACATTATGTTTGCAAGTGATTTTGAACTTAATGGGTTAAATCGTGCTACAGAAACATATAAATTTGCTGGTGGCAAAGGTATTAATGTTTCCAGAGTATTAAAGACGTTAGGCGTACAATCTACTGCACTTGGTTTTGCAGGAGGCTTTCCAGGACAATTTATTGCAGACACCTTAACAAAAGCAAATATTATCACTGATTTTGTCCAAGTAGATGAGGATACGAGAATTAACGTTAAATTAAAAACGGGTGAAGAAACTGAAATTAATGCACCAGGTCCAGAAATTTCGAATATGCAGTTTGAAACGTTATTATCGCAAATCAAAGAGACAACCGAGAAAGATACAGTGATTGTTGCTGGTAGTATTCCTAAAAGTGTGCTTAATGATGCATATGAACAAATAGGTAAGATTACAAAAGCAACAGGCGCACAACTAGTCGTAGACGCTGAAAAAGATTTAGTTGAATCTGTATTAAAATATAATCCGTTATTTATTAAACCTAATAAAGATGAATTAGAAGTAATGTTTAATACTACAATTGATTCTGATCAAAAAGTAATTCAATTTGCACGTGAAATTTTAGCAAAAGGTGCTAAATCTGTAATTATCTCATTGGGAGGAGAAGGAGCCGTATATGTCGATGAACAATACAGTTATAAAGCAAGTGTACCAAATGGTCATGTTGTAAATACTGTTGGCTCTGGAGATAGTACGGTAGCAGGCATGGTTGCAGGTTTAGAAGCTGGTCTGACAATTGAAGAAGCATTTAAACAAGCTGTGTCAGCAGGTACTGCTACAGCATTTAATGATGATTTAGCTACGAAAACTGCAATTGAAGACATTAAAACACAAGTTGTGATTACGACACTAGACGGGAGTGAATAATATGAGAATTACCGAATTATTAACAAAAGATACAATTGCAATGGACCTTTCTTCAACAGAAAAGAATGGTGTCATTGACGAACTAGTTAATCAATTAGATAAAGCTGGAAAACTAAATGATGTGACTGCTTTTAAAGAAGCAATCCATAATCGTGAATCTCAAAGTACAACAGGTATTGGTGAAGGTATAGCGATACCTCATGCTAAGGTTTCAGCAGTTACTACACCAGCAATTGCATTTGGGAAATCAAAAGCAGGTGTAGATTATCAAAGTTTAGATATGCAACCAGCACAATTATTCTTTATGATTGCTGCACCGGAAGGCGGAGCACAAACACATTTAGATGCATTAGCTAAATTGTCAGGTATTCTGATGGACGAAAAAGTTCGTGAATCATTACTTCATGCCAATTCACCTGAAGAAGTATTACAAATTATAGATGAAGCTGATGATGAAGCAACTGAAGAAGAAGCATCTGAAGAGGCGGCTCAAGGTATTGCCACAGATAATGAGAATTCAAGTGAACCATACGTTTTAGCAGTAACAGCATGTCCAACAGGTATTGCGCATACTTATATGGCACGTGACGCTTTGAAAAAACAAGCTGAGAAAATGAATGTTAAGATTAAAGTTGAAACAAATGGCTCAGGCGGCATAAAAAATCACCTTACAGATGAAGATATTCAACGTGCTGCAGGTGTTATTGTAGCCGCTGACGTACATGTTGAGACAGATCGTTTTGAAGGTAAAAACGTTGTAGAAGTACCGGTTGCAGATGGTATAAAACGACCAGAAGAATTAATTAACTTGGCGCAAGATACATCTCGTAAGCCATTTGTAGCGCGTAGTGGCAATAAGGCGAGTGGTCAATCAACAAGCAATGAAAAACAAGGTGTTGGTAAAACGATATACAAACATTTAATGAATGGTGTATCTAATATGTTACCGCTTGTTATTGCTGGTGGTATTTTGATGGCAATTGCGTTCTTATTTGGTGCTAATTCTTTTGATCCAAAAAGTTCAGAATATAATGCTTTTGCTGAACAATTATGGAATATAGGTAATAAGAGTGCATTCATGCTAATTATTCCGATACTTGCTGGTTACATTGCGCGCAGTATTGCAGATAAACCAGGATTTGCAGCAGGTCTTGTCGGTGGTGTCCTAGCAAGCACAGGCGATTCAGGATTTATTGGTGGCATTCTTGCAGGTTTCTTAGCAGGTTACTTAACATTAGGTATTAAAAAATTATGTTCAGGTATGCCTCAATCATTAGAAGGTTTAAAACCAACACTTATTTTCCCAGTACTTTCAGTTACAATCACAGGATTATTAATGATTTATGTCATTAATCCACCAGCATCATGGCTGAATAATACATTATTGAACGGATTAGAAAGTTTATCAGGTACAAACATCATGTTACTTGGTTTAGTTGTTGGTGCAATGATGGCCATTGACATGGGTGGTCCATTTAATAAGGCTGCTTATGTATTCTCTGTAGCAGCGTTGACAAGTGGTAATGCTGCTCCGATTACGGCAGCAATGATTGGTGGTATGGTTCCTCCAATTGCTATTGCAACAGCAATGGTTCTCTTCCGTAAGAAATTCACAAAAGAACAAAAAGGTTCTGTACTACCGAACTATATCATGGGCTTATCATTTATAACGGAAGGTGCTATTCCATTTGCAGCTGCTGACCCAATTCGAGTTATACCTTCAATGATGGTTGGATCTGGTGTGGCTGGTGCTATTGCGTTAGGACTTGGTTCTGCAATTCAAGCACCACATGGTGGTATTATCGTTATATTAGGTACAGACTTTGGTCACGTACTTCAATCATTAATTGCAATTATTATCGGTTCATTAGTTGCAGCAATTATCTACGGTTTATTAAAACCTAAGTTAACACAAGACGAAATTCATACTTCTGAAGCTATGAATGATTAAAATATACGTTTGATAGCAATTAAGAAAAGCCAGAAAATACTCATTTAATTGAGTTCATTTTCTGGCTTTTTATATGATATGACTAGAAGTGAAAAGTTTTGAATATAATTAAGTGATTGAATTTGGTAAAATATTAATAAAGTTGCAAAGAAATTAATGAGATTAAATTAACGTAAAGAAGGTAGAAAAATGAGTGAATATGTTATTGCAAATGGACGCATCTATACTGAAAACGAAACGATAGAACAAGGCTACATTTTGGTTGAAGATGGCAAAATTATACAAATTACTGAAGGTGAATATCAAGGAGACTTAACAACCATAGATGTAAAAGGGCAACATGTGTTACCTGGTTTTATTGATATACATATGCATGGTGGCTATGGCGAAGACGCTATGGACGCTTCATTTGAAGGTTTAAAGCATTTATCAGAATCATTATTATCGGAAGGTACAACGAGTTACTTGGCTACAACAATGACGCAGTCCGATGACAATATTATCAAAGCTTTAAAAAATATTGTGAACTATCAAGCACAACAAGATGCATTAAATGCAGCTAGTATTGTAGGCGTACATCTAGAGGGGCCCTTTATATCTGAGCATAAAGTAGGTGCTCAAAATCCAGCTTATGTTCAACGTCCTTCAGTTGAAAAAGTACAACAATTTCAAGAAATTGCTAACAATCAAATAAAAGTAATGACTTTTGCACCAGAAGTAGAAGGTGCAGATGAAACCTTATCAACATTACATGATCAAATTAATTTTTCTATTGGTCATACAGTGGCAACATTTGATGAAGTAAACGAAGCGGTCGCACATGGTGCGAAGCATGTGACACATCTCTATAATGCCGGTACAGCGTTCGAACATAGAAACCCAGGTTTATCTGGTGCTGCTTGGGTAAACGATGAGCTTAGTACAGAATCAATCGTTGATGGCATTCATTCACATCCGGCGTCAGTAAAAATAGCCTATAAACAAAAAGGGAATAAACGTTTCTTTTTAATTACTGATGCTATGAGAGCAAAAGGAATGCCAGATGGTGAATATGATTTAGGCGGACAGAATGTTGTAGTTAAAGGTTCAGAAGCAAGACTGACTTCAGGTGCGCTTGCAGGTAGTATCTTGAAAATGAATGAAGGTTTAAAGAACCTCATTGAATTTACAGGAGCATCATTAGATGACTTGTGGCGTGTTACAAGTTTAAACCAAGCCATTGCATTGAAGATTGAAGGTGACAAAGGAAGTATAGCCATAGGGAAAGACGCAGATATTGTAGTTGTCGATGATGATATTCAAGTTTTAACAACTATTAAATCCGGTAAAGTTCACAACTTCAACTCGTAATTGCTGAGGCTAAAAAAATTTTTGAAAATTGACTTTAACATAGATTTACGTTTCAATAGTGAATTAGATTAACGAAATTATTCATTGCAAAAATTACAAGAAATGTTCATTTTGTGATAAGATAAAAGAAATGCGTATTTTTAGGGAGGTGTCACAATGGGAAGGATGTAGTAAGTCAAAATGTAATCATAAATAATATAAATACTTATGTTCGGTCACCTATTGTGACACGATATTTTGGAGGTGAATCCCTAGAAATAGGGAACTAATTGGAAACTGTGACCATAATGAATTTAGTAATATTTTTTCTTTTAATAGCATTAACAACGGTATTCGTAGGCTCGGAATTCGCTTTGGTAAAAGTCCGCAGTTCTAGAATTGATCAACTTGCATCAGAAGGTAATGGTAGTGCACGTGTAGTTAAAAAAATGATTAAAAATCTGGACTATTATTTATCTGCATGTCAGCTAGGTATTACCGTAACATCTTTAGGATTAGGTTGGTTAGGTGAACCGACTTTTAATAAACTATTACACCCGTTATTCGAAGTGCTTCACTTGCCAGATCCGTTAACGACAACAATATCATTTATTGTTTCATTTATTATTGTAACCTATTTACATGTAGTTCTCGGTGAATTAGCACCTAAAACGTTAGCAATACAACATACTGAAAAATTAGCACTGTTCTATTCAAGACCATTATTCTATTTTGGTGTTATTATGAAACCTTTGATTTGGTTAATGAATGGTTCAGCGAGAATGATTATTCGTATGTTTGGCGTTGATCCTGATGCTAATAATGACGCAATGTCAGAAGAAGAAATAAAAATAATAATCAACAATAGCTATAATGGCGGAGAGATTAATCAGACTGAATTAGCTTACATGCAAAATATCTTTTCATTTGATGAAAGACAAGCTAAAGATATTATGGTGCCGCGTACGCAAATGATAACGATGAATGAACCATTTAACGTGGATGAATTATTAGATACAATCAAAAAACATCAATTTACGCGTTATCCTATTACAGCTGATGGCGATAAAGACCATGTAAAAGGTTTTATTAATGTGAAAGAGTTTTTAACTGAATATGCTTCAGGTAAACAAATGAAAGTTAGTAATTATGTACATGACTTACCTATGATTTCAGAAACAACACGTATTAGTGACGCACTAGTCCGTATGCAAAGAGAACATGTCCATATTTCTCTTATCATAGATGAATATGGTGGTACAGCTGGTATCTTAACAATGGAAGATATCTTAGAAGAAATTGTTGGTGAAATTCGAGATGAATTCGATGATGATGAAGTCAATGATATTGTGAAAATAACTGACAGTAGATATCAAATCAATGGTCGTGTATTATTAGACGATCTTCAAGATCAACTAGATATTGAATTTGAAGATTCAGAGGACATTGATACAATTGGTGGTTGGTTACAGGCACACAATACGAATTTACAACAGAATGATTATGTTGATACAGAATATGATAGATGGGTTATTTCTGAAATTGATAACCATCAAATCATTACTGTTATTTTAGAATTAGAATATCATAAAAATAGACCAACACTAGAAGAAGAAGTCGAGGAAGAAGAAAACAATTAAAATACACTTGTTAATATAGAAGCATCATATTAATGATGAAGCGGGAGAGAAATCAATTTTTGATAAAATGATTTCTCTCCTGTTTTTTGTATTGATAATAAAGTTAAAAAAGATTCGTCGAAGACGTTTTGGTTAATTTTGAGGTTTCATATTTCAATAGACTTTTCTTAATAGGAGAACTCAATATACAGCAAGTAATCAAGTTCAAAAGCCTTACATGTTGTACACTGTTAAAGATAAAAGTGATAGATAGTATATTTTTATATCTATGCGTATTAAAATAAAGATATTACTTATACAAATAAAGTAATCGGAAAGGGGATTAACAATGATAGAAGACGTATATTATTTGAATAATGGATACCCAATGCCTAAAGTTGGTTTAGGTGTTTATAAAATTACAGAAGAAGAGATGGATCAAGCTGTGACAGCAGCGTTAGAAGCTGGGTACCGTGCATTTGATACAGCTTATTTCTATAAAAATGAAATTGCATTAGGTAATGCATTGAAAAAATCAGACGTACCTAGAGAAGATCTATTTATTACATCTAAATTATGGAATGACTATCAAGGGTATGATCAAACGATTGAATTCTTTACCAAATCAATTGAAAACCTTGGTACTGATTACTTAGATTTATTCTTAATACATTGGCCATGTGAAGCGGATGGGTTGTTTATTGAGAGTTATAAAGCAATGGAGAAATTATATGAAGAGGGACGTATCCGTGCCATTGGCGTATGTAACTTTAACCAACATCATTTAGAAGAGCTTATGGAAGCAACTGAAGTTGTACCTGCTGTGAATCAGATAGAAGTGCACCCTAATTTCAACCAACAAGCATTACAAGAATATTGTGATAACCATGATATTGCAGTTACTGCTTGGATGCCGTTAATGCGAAATAGAGGGTTGCTTGAATATGATGTCATTACAAAATTAGCTGAACGTTATAATAAAACACCAGCTCAAATTGTACTACGTTGGCATCTAGCGCATAATAGACTAGTGATTCCAAAGTCTAAGACGCCTGAACGTATTAAAGAAAATTATGATATCTTTGATTTTAATTTAGAACTTACTGATATTGCTGAAATTGATAGCTTAAATAAAGATGAGCGACAAGGCAATGATCCTGATAAGGTTCGTATAGGCACATTAAAATAATTTTGAAAGAGACTATGTATTCAATTCATTTCTGAATACATAGTCTCTTCTTTATTGTGTTGATGGTTTTTATTTTCAAATAATGGAAATAATTGATAGACTTAAAGTAACAATTTATAACTTTTATAAGTTTATATTTCAGTCAATATTAGCATTTTGATTAAAAATTCAATGGATGAATGATTTTTTTATTTTTTAAAAATCATCTTGAAATTAATTCATTTTTAAAAATCTTCGCTTAAAAGTTAAGTTTTAATATCTAGTATTAAGGCTATATAAAGATTATGTAAATCTAAATGATTTATATAGCATAATGATGGTGGGAATTGATAAAGTAAAAATTGAAGTAATTGAAATGAAGGTGTTTATATATGCAAATAAGAGTTATAGTACCTTGTTATAATGAAGGTGAAGTAATAGTAAAGACGTATGAACGATTGACTGAAATATTATCGAAAGATAGTCAGAATCATCATTATGACTATGATTTATTATTTGTAGATGACGGAAGTAAAGATAAGACCATTAATTATATTCAAGAGATGGCCACGAAAGATGAACATGTTAAATTTATTTCCTTTAGCCGTAATTTTGGTAAAGAATCAGCAATGATTGCTGGATATCAACATAGTGAAAATTGTGACGGCGTCATTATGATTGATGCAGATTTGCAACATCCACCTGAATTAATACCTCAAATGATAGAAGGGTATATGGATGGTTACGACCAAGTTATAGCCAAAAGAGATAGAACGGGTGAAAAGCAATCTAGAAAAATGATGACAAAAATTTATTATAAATTAATAAATCATTTTGTAGAAGATATTAAATTAGAAGATGGCGTTGGAGATTTTAGATTGTTAAGCCAACGTGCAGTACAATCTTTGACCCAATTAGATGAATATAATAGATTTTCTAAAGGACTGTACGAATGGATAGGCTATAATACCAAAGTCTTTACCTATGAAAATGTTGAGCGTGAAGATGGAGAATCTAAATGGTCATTTAGTAAATTATTAAATTATGGCATTGACGGTCTGATTTCATTCAACAATAAACCCTTACGTGCAATGATTTATCTTGGTCTAATTGTATTCTTTATTAGTTTGTTATATATCGGTTATATCTCTGTAGGTATTATGATCAGAGGTGTTGAAACACCTGGTTATTTCTCTACAATTGCTGCCATATTATTGCTTGGCGGTATCCAACTCATTTCAATAGGGATTGTCGGTGAATATATCGGCCGTATATATTACGAAGTAAAACAACGACCAAAATATATTGTACAGGCTTCTAATTTCAAATGTGCTCATGAAACAAATCATCAAAATATCACCCAAGATATCAATGATGATGTAGGAAGCAGTGAGCGTAGAAAGTCTTCAAAAACACAAGATACAAAGAAAAAAGAACTCATTAAAAATAGATGAATTTTAATGGTCCTTGATTAAAATACTATGAATTTATAAAAGACAAAGTAATAAGTAAGCGTCCGAGACAATTGTTATGTCTCGGACGCTTTTGCCTCGGCAGCCACAAAATATCGAGTAGATTTTTGTGAGCCAGCCCATATTAATTTTAGTAAATCATTATAATTCATTATGGTTGATTATTTTTTACGTAATTTACCGAAAATGAATGAAACGACTGCAACTAAAATGATTGTACCGATTAATGCTGGGAAAATTGCAATGCCACCTAAGTGCCAACCCCAGTCACCAAAAATCCATGAACCTAATGCTGCACCTACGATACCAGCAATAATATTACCTAAAATCCCACCTGGGATATCTTTACCAACGATGCCACCAGCTATCCAGCCGATTAAGCCACCGACAATTAACATAAGTATAAAGCCAAACATAATTTAACCTCCTTTAAGAAATCATTTAACTGTTTATTTATACCACAAAATATAATATGTTAATCATTTATGTGAAAAAAATATATTCTGCCATAATAAGAAAAATACAAATAGCAAATGAACTATAATAAAGGCATACCAGTAAGGTGTTAATAGCATCATTATCGTAAAAGCACCAATCATACATATTTGACCTATTAGAATTGGGTGCTTGATACGTTGTAATAGCTTAAGTTGCTCTTTTTCATTTGGCTGAAAAGTACTATAGAAAAGTAAGATTGCGCCAATTAGGAAAATAGCAGGGGCTAAGTATGGAATAGACATATAATACGAGTCATGGCTAGTGCTATATGTAAGGATTAATGATGTACTCATGATAATTGTTAAAATAACTGCAATGAATTTTTGATCTGTAATTTTATAAGCAGTTATCTTACGATTTAAATAAAGTTGTAATAAAGTCCAAATAAATAATTGTGTAATTGTATAAAAGGCGATGTAATCATATTCACCGACTAAAAATAAATTAATAATACCGTTGAGTGTTATTGCAATCAGTATAGAGCTAAACTTTAGTTGTTTGAAATTCTGACGATATAAATCAATGCCGAGCACAATTAATACCGTAGCTATATTTATAATTATATTAATTAGCATGATGCTCTCCTAACCTAGATACTTCACTGCAACATTATATCAATTAAGTGAAAGTTAATCATTTAATTACATAATTTCTTCAAAGTATCATCATTCAAATGTGATCAAAAATGATGTTAAATGCATAATAAAAATAATTTTACAGTGATGACCAACTATATATTTTTGCATCACTAAAAAGCGATTCGTTATATAGACAAAGAGCATTATACAACGGATCGCATAGATTACACAATTTAAACACCTTTTTTGTTACTCCAAAGCAATGTGTGTAATTGAGGTAGAACATATACATTGTTCATATCGCTACTGACCATTACGCGGTCTACTAGCGTTTCATATAGCGTTAATAACTTTTTAGTGTGTGATTCTACGTATTCACCATCTAAGTAAGGGTTACCTACTTGTAAGTAAAAAGGGATAGTAGGGTATCTGTGATGGATCTTTTTAGCAAATTCATAATCTTCGTCATCGAAAATAACAACTTTTAGATTTAGTGATTCTGGTACACATTGTTCAATGACTTCGTCTAATATAGGTAAGTTTGGTTTCATTTTTGAACTTGGTGGTTTGGGGCTGATCGTTAAGTCATCTATTTGAGTCATCCACGGTTGAAACTTACTACCTTGTGTTTCTAAAGCACTTTGTATGTGTTTTTCATCAAACAAATCAACTAATTGTTGGATACCTTTGATTAAGGCAGGATTACCGCCAGAAATTGTCACGTGGTTAAAAGAGTCTCCAGCAATGTCGTATAAAGCATCATAAATTTCTTCAGCAGTCATCATACGAATATCTTCTTTAGCACTACCGTCCCAAGTAAAACTAGAATCACACCAACTACAACGGTAATCACAGCCGGCAGTTCGAACAAACATAGTCTTGCGGCCTATGACACGACCTTCACCTTGAATGGTTGGACCGAATATTTCTAGTACAGGTATTTTACTCATGATTACGTTGCTCCTTTGGTCTATATACGACATAGCTTGTCGGCGTTTCTCTTACGTAGACTTGTACACATTTAGGTTGATTATTGCGTTGGTTTAAAGATCTTTGAACCATTTCATATATAGTTTGAGCTACAATTTCAGTAGAAGGGCTTTTTCCTTCGAATTGTGGTAAATCATTAAGTAAATGGTGATCAAATTGGCCGTGAACTAATTGCTTTAGCTCGCTAAAATTCACTAAAAAACCATTGTGATCTAATGAATCGCCAACAATTGTTAAATTTACAAAATAAGTATGACCATGTGTGCGCATGCATTTGCCTGCATCGTCACTTGGTATATAATGCGCTGCAGAAAAATTAAAGTCTTTGTTTAGTTCGAAAGTATATGGATGTTGTACGCTAGGATAATTTTGTTGGAACATAATTAATTCTCTCCTTTTTCAGCTAAATACGTATTTAAACCGTGCGCTCTTAATTCGCAAGCAGGGCATTCTCCACAGCCTTCACCAACGATGCCGTTATAGCAAGTAAGCGTGTTGTAACGAATGTAGTCTAGTGCTCCGAGTTCATCACTTAATGCCCAGGTTGCTTTTTTATCTAACCACATTAAAGGCGTATGAATTACAAAATCTTTATCCATGGATAGTGATAACGTTACATTCATTGATTTAATAAAACTATCTCTACAATCAGGGTACCCTGAAAAGTCTGTCTCGCATACACCGGTAATGATATTTCTTGTGTTTGTTTGGTATGCTAAGGCACCAGCAAAAGATAAAAACAGTAAATTTCTTGCAGGAACAAATGTATTAGGTATACCATCTTCTCCTACTTTAATATCCATATCATGTTGTGTAAGTGCATTAGGTGTTAGTTGTGAAAGTAAAGACATATCCAAGATGTGGTGCTTAACGTGTTGTTCTTCTGCAATTCGTTTTGCTACTTCAATTTCTGTATCGTGTCTTTGGCCATATGCAAATGTAACTAGTTCTACACTTTCAAAATATTTTTTAGCCCAAAATAAACAAGTCGTACTATCTTGTCCGCCACTAAATACTACGATAGCCTTGTTATTATCTAAAGATTGTTGCGTCATATTGCTTGCACTCCTTCATATTGTCAAACTAGCTGTTATAACTCATGCTATGACGGCATAAAAAAACGTCCATCTCTATAAAAAAGACAGACGAAAATCATGTGTCTAGTTTTTTATAGAGGGTATCAGCTAGGAACCTCTTTGTATTCATTTATAACGTGATTTAGAATAATATATTTAAACTGTAAAATCAAGTTAATATTTGTGATAATAAGTATAACAGAATAACGAAGATATTTAAAAAGAGGCGACGAAATGATACTAATTATAGATAATAAAGACTCGTTCACTTATAACATCGTAGATTATATTAAGCAAAGTTATCGAGGGCAAGTTGAGGTTATTGATGTAGAAACGGTGACAAATGAACGAATTCATTTACATCAACCCGATGCAATTGTAATTTCACCGGGGCCAGGTTCTCCTGAGGACTATCCAATATTAAATGAAGTAATTCAAACATTTTCAACAGAGGGGCCTATATTAGGCGTTTGTTTAGGGTTTCAACAAATTGTAACTTATTTCGGTGGAAATATAGTAAAAAGTGATAAACCTATTCATGGTCATACAACACGCATAAAACATAATGGCATAGGTATCTTTGATGGTTTGCCAGAATCATTCGATGTGATGCGTTATCACTCTTTAAAAGCGGAGCAATCATCCTTTCCAGAAACATTAACTGTGACAGCTACGAATTATCAAGACATTATAATGGCTGTGGAACATAAATTTTTACCTATTTATGGAGTACAATACCATCCAGAATCCATATTAAGTGAATATGGTCTTAAACAGATTCGAATATTTATAGATATAGTGGAGGCCTACCATGCAAATACACTTTAATTATCGTTACATAACTGATGAAACGACGCATGAGACGTATCGTTATTTATTCACGCAATGTATTGCTAAAAAAATTGCATATACAATAGAAGAAGTCGGTGATATCGTGTGCTTTGCAGAAAGTTATCAAAATGATGGCTACTATGTAGCCTTATATTTACCTTATGAAGCGGCAACTTACTTCAATAAAGACATGGCAACAGTGCCGACTGAAGAAAATTATGTATACGCGGCAGCATATGTTTTTGAAAATACATCAGAAACTGAAAATGACCTTGAGGATACGATATATCAACAACAATGTAGGTTCCAATTCCAATTAAATAGAGCTGAACTTATCAAACATATTCGGACGATACAATCAGCTATTGTGGAGGGAAACACTTATCAAGTAAATTATACAACGAGATTAGTAGATTCAATTCATCATTCTATAGCAACATTATACTATCATCTATTAAATGATAATCACGGCTTTTATTCAGCGCTTATTGAAACTGATGAGTTACAGGTTGCTTCATTATCACCAGAATTATTCTTCCAACGAGGACCATTTAAAGCAGCTGAAGATATATTGTTAAGTAAACCCATGAAAGGTACGATGCCAAGAGGTAGTAATGAAACAGAAGATAGGAATAATCTAAACACTTTAAGTCACTCAAGCAAAGATAGGGCAGAAAATGTAATGATTGTAGATTTACTACGTAATGACATGAGTCGAATTGCAGAAACTGGCAGTGTTCATGTATATAAACCGTTTCACATCGAACCATATCCAACAGTATTTCAAATGACATCAATGATTACCGCCACTTTACGTAAAGATACAAGTTTAAATCAGATACTAAGTGCATTATTCCCTTGTGGTTCAATTACAGGTGCCCCAAAACTTAATACGATGAACTATATAAAAGCATTAGAACAAACACCACGAAATATTTACTGCGGTGCGATTGGCTTATTACTTCCAGATGGTAAATCAATATTTAATGTGCCGATTCGAACAATACAATACTTAAATAACCAAGCCATTTATGGAGTCGGTGCAGGTATTACAATTGACTCTATACCTGAGCAGGAAGTTCAAGAATTTATAGACAAAACAAAGATATTGGAGCGATTATAATGCAACTTTTTGAAACGATGAAATTAGAGTCAGGTTTGTTCCCAAGAATTTCTTATCATAAAAAAAGAATAAAAAACGCTTCTGAACAATTAGGGTTTTTGTTTGATGAGTCGACTTGGTCAGAGCTTACAACATCAATTAGTGAACAATATGCAACGGGTGTTTATCGCATAAAAATTTTGTTGAATAAAGATGGAACAATGCATTACGTTGCAGCCCCTTTACCAGAAAAGTCAACATTTACAGCAAAGCTGATACCCTTAACGGCTGATGTGAATAAACAAGTCGTAGTTCACAAGACGACACAAAGAGCACATTTAGAGCATAATCATCAAACTGATCTTGTTCTATTATATAATGAAGAAGGTAAAATATTAGAATTTGATATAGGGAATATAATGATAAGAGAAGGCGGCCATTACTACACACCATTTTATAATGAAGATTTTTTACGTGGCTGTATGCGTCAAGAATTATTAGATAAAGGTGAGTTAATAGAAAAAGATTATGATATAAATGAATTAAAAGATAAAATAAACAGTAATATGATACAGATTTTTCTAATAAATAGTTTGCGAGAGGTTGCCGAGGTAGAAATTTATCTATAGAATATAGAAAGTATAAACATGGCGTCATTGATAGCGCATACGCAATTTAAAATAATCAAATTTTATAAACAGAATAGTAAAGACAAAATTTATAAACAGTGAGTGAGGCAAAATGATGATCTTGGTTTGGGCATTTACAATTATTATAATTTCTGTGCTTACCAAATGGGGCGTAAATCAATTGTTGAAACGGCAACGTGTTTATTTAACACGTTTCGTCATTACAGTATCCTGCATATTTCAATTTATATTTGTCTATTTCCTAGTAAAAGAACTCGTATATTATTTGATACAAGCATTTGATGTATTTTATCGTTAGTAACAATTTATGAGGTGAAACTATGAAGATATATAGTCAAGGAGACCAAGCAATAGTGGTTTCTATAGAAAAAGAAGTCTCTAAAGATTTGACTGAAGATCTGTTAGCTTTGAAAAAATATTTATCAGACAAACAGTATCCTTTTATAACAGAAATTGTACCTACAGAATCAGACATGATGATTTGTTATGATGCAAGGGACATGATTAAACATCATCATATTCAATCTCCATTTTTATATATGAAAGCATTAATGCAAACGGTACAAATGGAAATTAAGCATGAAGAAGAAATAGTTGAACCTATTGAAATTCCAGTCGTGTATGGTGGGAAATATGGCCCTGATTTAGACGTTTTACTAACTTATTATAAAATGGATTTCGAAAAATTTGTGAAATTACATACGGAACAAAATTATTTTGTGTCGATGATGGGCTATACACCAGGATTTCCTTATTTAACTGGCATGAATAAGCGTTTATTTGTAAATCATACAGGTGGGAAAAAGACATTTATTCCTGCGGGTTCTGTAATTATTGAAGGTAAAAAGACAGGAATTACTACAACAGATACACATGGTGATTGGCTAGTGATAGGGTATACACCTATTCGATTGTTTAATCCGGAATTAGAAAATTTCACAAAATTAAAATTAGGAGATAATGTTAAATTTTGTGCGATTCAAGAGGAAGCGCTGGATTTAGGAGGGTTTCAACCATGTCAATCATAATAGAAGGTGAAGGGCTATTTTCAAGTTTTCAAGATTTTGGTCGTAAAGGATATGAACACGATGGTGTTATCCCTGGTGGTGCTTTAGATCCTCTATCTCATGAAATAGCAAATAGACTTGTGGCTAATGATAAGAATGAAGCTACTTTAGAAATGACAAATAGAATGGCGAGTTTTCGTTTTACTGAACCGACGCTTATTGCATTGAGCGGAGGGAGTTTTAAAGCTAAAACTGAACATATGAAAGTGCTCCCCAATAAGTTGTATTTGATGGAAAAAGGTGATGTACTTGTGTTTACAGAAACGAATCGTACATCCAGAGTATACTTGGCAATAGGCGGTGGATTTGAACTTAATGAATGGTTAGGGTCAACTTCAACGGACTTTAAGTCGAAAATTGGTGGTTTCCATGGTCGTAAACTACAAAAAGGTGACGAAGTTAACATGAAACGAGACTACACTGAGCGTCATCATAAATTATTTGAAAACTTAAAAGAAACACATCAAACAGATTGGGGAATTGATGGTTACGCGTTATCTTTCAATTATATGTCAGATGTTTTTCATGTAATAAAGAATAAAGGAACAGAAGATTTTAAACCCAAAGTATTGAATCGATTTACTTCTGGAGAATATAAAGTGACAAGTAAAGCAAATAGAGTTGGCATGTATCTAGAAGGAGAACCTGTAAAAGCTTTTTACGAAGACATGCCAGAACATCAATCAGTACAAATCGGTACGATACAAGTAAAACGAGATGGCACACCGATTATTTTATTAAATGATCATTATACTTTAGGCAGCTACCCACAAATTGGGACGATTGCAAGTTATCATTTAACAAAACTAGGTCAAAAACATCAAGGAACTAAATTGAAATTTCAATTTATAGATGTGGAAAGCGCGGAGAAGAATTTAATCAAATATACAAACTGGTTGAATCAGTTATTTCACGGCATTGAATATAGAATGCAATTAGAGATGTTGAAATAGCCAGTATATATAAATAATTGAAAGCAGTAACGCCAAATATATGTCTAGGTTTTGGGTTGCTGCTTTTTTCTATTTTCTTCCTTTAAATTTTGGGGTGATTTCAAATATATAAGTGCATAGAAGTTAGAGCGTGTATTAGCTAAATTGCTAATACGACCATAGTCCGATTAATATACTATCCAATAAAGATATAATTAAAAAATATAAAAATACTTAATAGTAAGTTAATGACCGTTTAACAAGGCGTTAATAAAGCTTTTGTTTGATACCAAATCACATAAAAAAGTGTCTTTTTACTTGATATTTAGCTATGATTGCTTTATATTTATTAATTGAACTATGTGCGTTTTATTACGAACATATTACAAAATGATAAAAATTGTAAATATAATTTCAACTTATGATGATGAGTCATAAGGATTGGAATTAATATAGTCAAATATCAATGATTCATAATATAGATATCAAATAAAACTTAAAAATTGCAACATATGCATGCTTGTAACAGTGTACTTTAAATTAATGATTAAAGATGACACTAAAGCATGATTCTAAAACAATTTACCCAAGCCAATAACGACTTTCGTTTATTAGAGATATTAACATCGCTAATAAGTGTTATAAGATAGTAACTTTGTCACTTTTTATAAGGTTAGGTAAGCGTTCTAGCCTATATTAATTTATATCGGGGGATAAGAACATGAGTATACACAAAAAGAAATTAACTCTTTTTGGGTTTTTTATTTTAACGGTGCTAACAGTCACCTTAAAAACATATTTTTCATATTATGTTGATTTTTCTTTAGGCGTTAAAGGGTTAGTTCAAAACCTAATCTTGTTAATGAATCCATACAGTTTAATTGCACTAGTATTGAGTATTTTCTTGTTTTTCAAGGGTAAGAAAGCTTTTTGGTTCATCTTTATTGGTGGCTTTTTATTAACTTTCTTATTATACGCAAACGTTGTATACTTCAGATTCTTTTCTGACTTCTTAACATTCAGCACATTAAACCAGGTTGGGAATGTTGAATCAATGGGTGGAGCGGTAACAGCTTCATTCAAATGGTATGACTTCGTTTACTTTATAGATACTATTGTGTATCTGTTTGTTTTGATTTTTAAACAAAAATGGTTTGATAAGCGTGTATTTAGCAAAAAGTTTGTGCCAGTAGTAATGGCTGCGTCAGTTGCGCTATTCTTCTTAAACTTAGCATTTGCTGAATCAGATCGCCCAGAATTATTAACACGTACATTTGACCATAAATATTTAGTTAAATATTTAGGGCCGTATAATTTCACTGTATATGATGGTGTTAAAACAGTTCAAAATAACCAACAAAAAGCGTTGGCTAATGAAGATGATTTAACTAAGGTATTGAATTATACGAAACAAAAGCAAACCGAACCCAATAAAGAATATTTCGGTGCTGCTAAAAAGAAAAATGTTATTAAAATTCATTTAGAAAGTTTCCAAACTTTCTTAATAAATAAAAAAGTAAATGGTGAAGAAGTTACACCATTCTTAAATAAACTCTCGTCTGGTAATGAAGGATACAGATATTATCCAAACTTCTATCATCAGACAGGACAAGGTAAAACATCGGATTCAGAGTTTACTATGGATAACAGCTTGTTTGGTTTACCACAAGGTTCAGCCTATTCATTAAAAGGCGATAACACTTACCAATCACTACCTGCTATACTAGATCAACAGCAAGGTTATACGTCTAGTGTTATGCATGGTGACTACAAAACATTCTGGAACCGTGATCAAGTTTACAAACACTTTGGCGTAGATAAATTCTACGATGCAACTTATTACGATATGTCTGAAGAGAATCTTGAAAACTTAGGTCTTAAAGATAAAGAGTTCTTTAAAGAATCAGCAGATTATTTAGCAAAAGAAAAAGAACCATTCTATAGTCATTTAATTACGTTAACTAACCACTATCCATTCACTGTGAAACCAGAAGATGCATCAATTGACAAACCAAACACAGGCGATTCAACAGTAGATGGTTATGTACAAACAGCAAGATACCTTGATGAATCATTAGAAGAGTTTGTCAATGAACTGAAGAAAAAAGGTATATATGATGATTCAGTAATAATGATTTATGGTGACCACTATGGTATTTCTGAAAACCATAATAAAGCAATGGAAAAATTATTAGGTGAAGAAATTACACCTGCTAAATTCAACGACTTAAACCGTACAGGTTTCTGGTTGAAGATTCCTGGTAAGGAAGGTACTGTAGATAAAACTTATGCAGGACAAGCTGATGTAATGCCTACATTATTACACTTAATGGGTATCGATACGAAGAACTATTTAATGATGGGTACAGATTTATTATCAAAAGATCACAATGATACAGTACCATTTAGAAATGGTGACTTTGTAACAAAAGATTATAAATATGTTAATGGTAGAATTTATGATAATAAGAATAATGAACCTATGACAGAAAAACCTAAAGACTTTGATAAGCGTAAACAACAATCTGAGAAAGATTTACAAATGAGTGATGATGTCCTCAACGGTGATTTATTGAGATTCTATGATAATCCCGATTTCGATAAAATTAAGCCTTCAGATTATGAATACAAATCAGGGCCAAAAGGACAAGAGAAAAAATAAATAAAAATACCGACGATTCTATTTTAGAGTCGTCGGTATTTTTTATTTATTATAGATACCTACTGGAGATAGTTTGTTCTAATGTGATCATAAAATAAGAGGTATTGACTATGCTATGCTTTGTATATTGCTTAAAGAGTCAAATTGAGAAACGTTTGACATTTTAAACGTAAGAAACAGCCCGGGACATTAATATATGTCTCGGGCTGTTAAATTATGTCGCCTTGTGTAATGTTTAATTTGAAAAATAATAACATCAAATCGTATAGTTTGTCCTTATCCAAGTGCAACATCTAAGATCATCATAATAGTGAAACCTAGCATGAGACTCATTGTTGCAAGGTCAGTATTATTACTAGCTTGAGAATCAGGAATAAGTTCTTCAACAACTACAAATATCATTGCACCTGCAGCAAAAGCAAGGGCATACGGTAACATTGGAGTAACAATCAATACAGCAGCTGCACCAATTGTAGCAAATATAGGCTCAACAATAGCAGACGCTTGACCATAGTTAAATGCTTTCCATCTAGAAGCGCCAGCTGCTCTTATTGGCATAGACAAGGCTGCTCCTTCAGGAATGTTTTGGATACCAATTCCTATAGCTAAACCAAGGGCTCCTAAAAATGTAGCTTGCCCATTGCCAGCCACGATACCACCGAAGGCAACACCAATAGATAAACCTTCGGGTATATTGTGTAGCGTTATAGCTAAAACGAGTAACGTATTCTTATTGAGTTTTTTGGTACCTACACCTTCTTGATATTGGTTTGTGTCTTGGGTGTTTGGGTGTATGTGTGGGATAACTAAATCTAGTGCACGAATAAATACTCCGCCCAATAGAAAACCGATAGCAGCTGGTAACCATGGTAATGATGTACCTTCACCATAATTAATAGCTGGTTGTAAGAGTGACCAAAAGCTAGCTGCAATCATTATACCTGCAGCGAAACCTTGCATTGAATTTAAAATCTTATCATTTACTCTCTTAAAAATAAAAACAGCTGCAGCTCCTAATGCAGTAAGTAGCCAAGTAATAATACCTGCTATTAATGCTTGGATATAAGGAGGCAAGTTTTGGAAAAATTCCGACATAAGCATTGCTCCTTTGTATCATTTGAGTTAAAAAAGGTGTATAATATGTAGAACTGAAATTAAGTTTAACAGAAATAATTATAATTTTCGATATTAAAAAGGATGTTGGGCAATGGAAGCATACAAAATTGAACATTTACATAAATCATATGCCGATAAAACCATTTTTGATAATTTGCAGTTGTCAATTTCTGAAGGTGAAAAAATAGGACTTGTAGGTATAAATGGTACGGGTAAAAGTACATTATTGAAAGTAATCGCTGGATTGGATGAAGACTTTGAAGCAGAAGTATCACATCCAAATGCTTATCGCATCCGATATTCTTCTCAAAAACATGATTTTAATCAAAATATGACGGTGTTTGAAGCGGTATTAACTTCAGAAACTGAAACGATTAAGGTTATTAGAACGTATGAAAATGCTTTGGCGCAATATACAGCTACCCAAAGTGATGAAGATTTTCAAAAAATGATGCAAGCGCAAGAAGCAATGGATAATTATCAAGCATGGGATTATAGCGCTGAAATTAAAACGATTCTTTCTAAATTAGGTATCTATGATATAAACAAGGAAGTGAGTGAACTTTCAGGAGGTCAACAAAAACGTGTTGGTTTAGCTAAAACGCTTATCGAACAACCTGATTTATTACTATTAGATGAACCAACAAACCATTTAGATTTTGAATCAATCAATTGGCTAATTAACTATGTGAAACAATATCCGCATACAGTATTATTTATCACACATGATCGTTATTTCCTAAATGAAGTATCCTCGCGTATTATTGAATTAGATAGAGGTAAGCTTACTACCTATGTAGGGAATTACGAAGATTATATAGCTCAACGAGCAGAAAACGAAATTATAGAACAAAAACAACAAGCGAAACAGCAATCCTTGTATAAGAAAGAACTTGAATGGATGCGTGCTGGTGTTAAGGCGCGTACGACTAAACAGCAAGCTCGTAAAAATAGATTTAATGACCTAGAGCAAGATGTCAAAAATCAACACCAACAAGAGAAAGCATCTTTAAACCTTGCTTATTCTAGGTTAGGAAAACAGGTCTTTGAATTAGACGGTTTAACGAAGCGTATTAACCAAAAAACTTTATTTGAAGATATAACTCAAATTATCCAAAGTGGGCAACAAATTGGTATTGTTGGTCCTAATGGTGCAGGTAAAACAACGTTACTGAATATCCTAAATGGTGAAGATAAAGATTTTGAAGGTGAGCTTAAAATCGGTCAAACGGTAAAAGTCGCCTATTTTAAACAAACTGAAGAACGGCTAGATCGTGATATAAGAATGATTGATTATTTGAGAGAAGAAAGTGAAGTTGCTAAAGAAAAAGATGGCACGTCGGTATCTATCACTCAATTACTCGAAAGATTCTTATTTCCAAGTGCAACTCATGGTAAAAAGATTTATAAATTATCAGGTGGAGAGCAAAAAAGGTTATACCTTTTAAGATTATTGGTACACCAACCGAATGTACTTCTGCTAGATGAGCCAACAAATGATTTAGACACAGAAACACTAACAATTCTTGAAGATTATATTGAAACGTTCGGTGGCGCCGTCATCACAGTTAGCCACGATAGATATTTCTTAAATAAAGTAGCGCAAGAGTATTGGTATATTCATGATGGTCAAATGGAGCGCATCATAGGTACTTTTGAAGATTATGAAGCTTACAAAAAGGAACAACATCAGTTAAACGAGCAAAAACGTCAACAACCTAAAGTTAAACAACAATCTGACAAGAAAAAGAGAAAAGGTTTATCTTTTAAAGAAAAACAAGAGTATGAAATGATTATCGAACGTATTGATACAACTGAAGAACGATTAGAAACTATAGAAAAAGAGATGATTGAGGCAACCTCTGATTATGCCAAGATTAAAGAACTAAGTGAAGAACAACGAAGATTAAATGCGTTGTATGAAGAAGATATTGCAAGATGGAGCGAACTTGAAGAACAAAAAGAACAATGAGGGATTTTATAACATGGAGTCAACTTTATCGCATTATTTTGGCTATGACACATACCGTCCTGGTCAAAAAGAAATCATATCAAAAGTATTAGATCATCAAAATGTGCTCGGCGTTTTACCTACCGGTGGGGGAAAATCAATTTGTTATCAAGTACCAGGATTAATGTTGGGTGGCACAACAATTGTAATCAGCCCATTAATCTCATTGATGAAAGACCAAGTTGATCAATTAAAGGCCATGGGTATTCGTGCAGCATATTTAAATAGTAGTTTAACCCAAAAGCAGCAAAAAGAAATTGAAACACAATTAAGAAATGGTGAAATTCAATTCTTATATGTTGCACCAGAACGTTTTGATAATGCTTATTTTATTAGCTTATTACAACAACTATCAATTCATTTAGTTGCTTTTGACGAAGCGCACTGTATTTCTAAATGGGGTCATGACTTTAGACCAAGTTATCAAGATGTAATCCATAAAGTATTTGCATTACCACAAGACTTTACGATTGTTGCACTAACTGCAACAGCAACTATTGAAGTACAAAAAGACATCATGGAACGTTTGAATATAGGGAAAAATGATGAGGTGAAAACGAGTACAAAAAGACGAAATCTCGTGTTTCAAGTCAATCCTACTTATCAACGTCAAAAATTTGTGATGGAGTATGTAAAGCAACATAAAAAGGCAGCAGGCATTATCTACTGTTCTACACGTAAACAAGTTGAAGAATTACATGAAGCATTAAGGAGTAATGATATCAACAGCACGATTTACCATGCTGGATTAACAAACAAAGAACGTGAAGCAGCGCAAAATGATTTTGTGTATGATCGTGTACGTGTTGTTGTCGCAACGAACGCTTTTGGTATGGGTATAGATAAATCCAATGTGAGATTTGTTATACATTATAATATGCCTGGTGATTTAGAATCATATTATCAAGAAGCGGGACGTGCCGGTCGTGATGGCTTGAACAGTGACTGTATCTTATTATTTAGTGAACGAGACATTGGGTTACATCAATATTTTATTTCATCGTCAAAAGCCGATGATGACTACAAAGATAAAATGGGTGAAAAATTAACGAAAATGATTCTCTATACTAAAACGAAAAAATGTTTAGAGGCGACTTTAGTTCATTATTTTGAACCGAATGAAAAACTTGAAGAATGTGAGCAATGTAGTAATTGCGTCATTGAGAATAAGACTTATAATATGACAGATGAAGCGAAAATGATTGTAAGTTGTATTGCTCGTATGAAACAAAAAGAGAGCTATAGTGTCATTATACAGGTGTTAAGAGGCGAAGATTCTGATTACATTCGTTATTGTGATTATAACGAATTATCAACACATGGCATTATGCAAAATTACACAACGTCAGAACTTAGTCATTTGATAGATGAATTGAGATTTAAAGGATTTTTAAATGAACACGATGAGATTTTAACGTGTGATCAATCTGTTAAGGATTTGCTCGGTGGGCAAATTGAAATATTTACAACGCCATTCAAACGTAAAACAAGAGAAAAAGTAAATATAAATACGGTAGAAGGCGTGGACCGTGCATTATTTGACGAATTAATTGGTGTCCGTAAAGAATTAAGTGAGAGTTTGAGTATACCACCTGTTAGCATTTTCTCAGATTTTACACTAGAAGAATTTGCTAAAAGAAAACCAGAAACAAAGCAAGAAATGATTTTAATTGAAGGTGTAGGTAGTTATAAATTAAAACATTATTGCCCGATGTTTTTGGAAAAAATTCAATCATATAAATCTAAAATTTAATAGAATCAAGCAACTGATATGTGTGAAACCCAGCAATAGAACGAGTCACTTATACGCTATTAAGTTGCTAACGACGGTATGTGCACTAAAAATATGGTTTCCTTGTAGCCTAACGTTTACGACTATCTTATTAATAAAAAATAGATAGTTCTCCGTCTGCTGATTATCATAAATGAATAACAAGTAAACTAAAATTATTAAGCGAAGTTAATTTGACAATAATTAATATACTATGCAAAATCATAAGTCATAGATATAATTTTATTTCGAATTAACTTCGCTTTTTTAAAATGATTAGAATAATGACTTGTTAGTTAAATACTATGAATAAATTAATTGAATTATACATAAAATCAATATAAATAGGGAATATGTCATTTGATTGAAAATCTAATTTTTTGTTAAATGAATATACGATAATGAAGGTGACAAAGTGATAGAATTTAAGAATGTAGTTAAACGCTACGGTGATAAAGTAGCTGTTGATGATATTAGTTTTAATATTAAAGAAGGGGAATTCTTTGTTTTAATCGGGCCGTCAGGTTGCGGTAAGACGACTACGTTAAAAATGATAAATCGATTAATTTCTCTTTCTGAAGGTTATATTTATTTTAAAGATAAACCGATAAGTGATTATCCAATATATGAAATGCGTTGGGATATTGGCTATGTTTTACAACAAATTGCATTATTCCCGCATATGACAATTAAAGAGAATATTGCACAAGTGCCACAAATGAAAAAATGGAAAGATGAAGATATAGACCAACGTATTGATGAATTAATGGATATGGTAGGACTAGAACCTGAAATATATAAAGATCGTAAACCCGATGAACTCTCTGGTGGTCAACAGCAACGTGTAGGGGTTATTCGTGCACTGGCAGCTGATCCGCCAGTCATTTTAATGGATGAACCATATAGTGCCCTAGACCCAATTAGTCGTGAAAAATTACAAGATGATTTAATAGAGCTACAACAAAAAATCAAAAAAACAATCATATTTGTAACTCATGATATTCAAGAAGCAATGAAGATGGGTGACCGCATATGTTTGTTGAATAAAGGACATGTAGAACAAATAGACACACCAGAAGGTTTTGTTACAAATCCTAAAAATAACTTTGTTAAACAATTTATGGGTGACAAATTAAACCGATCAGTTAATGAATTAAAACTTTCCGAAATAATAGATCAGCTATCTATCCAAGAAGGAGAGACAAAAGAAGGTTATCCAATCGTTGAAAGTAATTTATATGTTAAAGACGTATATACAGATTTGATAGACAATGAGGCCGTTATTATTAATGATTCAGCTACCTCAACACAGCGCGTGTTGAAACGACAAGATATTTTTCAAATTTTGTCAGAGCGTAAAGGAGGTCATAATGAATGAATACCTTCATTAATACACTTTTAGAGCGTAGAGGACAATTAATAACAACAATATTTGAACATATACAATTATCTTTTATAGCACTTTTGATTGCAGCACTAATTGGTGTGCCGCTAGGTATATTTTTAACAAAAACACGTAAACTTTCCGAAATTGTTATGAATATCGCGGCAATACTTCAAACAATACCTTCATTAGCATTGTTAGGGCTAATGATACCGTTGTTTGGTATAGGTAAAGTTCCGGCGGTTATAGCGTTAGTTGTATATGCATTGTTACCAATTTTAAGAAATACATATACTGGTATTAATGAAGTAGATGCATCATTAGTTGAAGCGGCAAAAGGTATCGGTATGAAACCGGGTAGAAGATTGACTAAAGTAGAATTACCAATTGCTATGCCAGTCATTATGGCTGGTATCCGTACGGCAATGGTATTAATTATTGGTACAGCTACATTAGCTGCCCTTATTGGTGCGGGTGGTTTAGGTGATTTAATTTTATTAGGAATTGATAGAAATGATTCATCCCTTATTTTAATTGGTGCCATCCCAGCGGCATTATTAGCTATTTTATTCGATTTAGTGTTACGTTTTATGCAAAAACTATCATATAAAAAACTTTTGGTGTCACTCAGTGCGATTGTTATTATTTTATTGTTAGTAATTATTGCACCATTGTTAGCTCAAAAAGGGGACAAAATTGTTTTAGCTGGAAAATTAGGTTCAGAGCCATCTGTAATAACTAATATGTATAAAATATTAATTGAAGAAGATACGGACAACACAGTAGAAGTTAAAGATGGCATGGGTAAAACTTCATTTCTTTTTAACGCGCTAAAATCTGATGACATCGATGGTTATTTAGAATTCACTGGCACAGTATTAGGAGAATTAACTAAAGAAGATTTAAAATCTAAGCAAGAAACAAAAGTATATAATCAAGCGAAATCTAGTTTGGAAGATAAATATGATATGACGATGTTGAAACCTATGAAATACAACAATACGTATGCATTAGCAGTGAAAAAAGATTTTGCTGAAAAACATAACATAAAAACAATTGGCGATTTGAATAAAGTAAGCGATGAGATTAAACCCGGCTTTACATTGGAATTTAATGATCGTGGAGATGGATATCCAGCTGTTAAAAAAGCCTACGATCTAGATGTAGGTGATGTGAAAACAATGGAACCCAAATTACGTTATCAAGCGGTCGAGAATGGAGATATTAATCTGATTGATGCTTATTCAACAGATGCCGAATTAAAACAATATGATATGGTTGTGTTGGAAGATGATAAACATGTGTTCCCTCCTTATCAAGGAGCGCCTATGTTTAAAACATCTTATCTGAAAGAACATCCTGAAATTAAAAAACCACTAAATCGCTTAGCTGGCAAAATTTCAGACGAAGATATGCAAGCTATGAATTATGATGTAACAGTGAAAAAGAAAGACCCATATAATGTTGCAAAAAATTATTTAGAGGAACATAATTTAATCGATAAATAAATATTAATAAGATAATATGAGGCTACTAACTTAGTATTTAAATATAATACTAAATTATGTGGTCTCATATTTTTTATCCTTATAAAATATAGGCTCTATAATGATGCATTGATTTTAGTCTGTTATAAGGTTTATAATAGTTACTAAGTTTTGAAATTTCTGTAAATTCAAGGAGGACCGAAGCAACTATGAAGAAACAAATTGAACAATTATCAGCTTACGAACCAGGACTATCACCTCGAGCATTAAAAGAACAATACGGAATTGAAGGTGAGTTATATAAATTAGCTTCTAATGAGAATTTATATGGTCCAACGCCAAAAGTTAATGAGACAATTCAAGCACATTTAGATGAGCTACAATTTTATCCTGAGACAGGTTCTCCATTATTAAAAGAAGCCATAAGCAAACACTTAAATGTAGAAACATCACGTATATTATTCGGTGCTGGTTTAGATGAAGTTATCTTAATGATTTCACGTGCAGTACTGACAGCTGGAGATAAAATTGTGACAAGTGAAATGACGTTTGGACAATATTATCATAATGCAATCGTAGAATCTGCAAACGTAACACAAGTGCCACTCCAAGAGGGTCATTTTGATTTAGAAGGTATTTTATCGGAAATTGATGAAGACACTAAGTTAGTTTGGTTATGTAATCCAAACAATCCGACGGGTACTTATTTTTCACATGATGAATTACAGCACTTTTTAGAACGTGTATCGAGTGATATCCCGGTTATTATTGATGAAGCATATGTGGAATTTGTAACTGCTGATGATTTCCCAGATACGTTAGCATTACAACAACAATTTGCCAATGCCTTTTTATTACGTACATTTTCAAAAGCATATGGTTTAGCGGGTATGCGTATCGGATATGTTGTAGCTGCTAAAGAAGCTATTGAAAAATACAACATTATACGTCCGCCATTTAATGTTGGTCGTCTATCAGAATATGCTGCCTTAGCTGCATTAGAGGATCAAGCATATTTAGCTTCTATACGTGAGCGTAATGCTCAAGAGAGAGCGAAATTCTTTGAATTATCTCAAAGTGATGCGTTTTATCCTAGTCAAACGAATTTTATATATGTGAAAACAGATAAACCACACGATTTGTATGAAGCATTGTTAAATGTAGGATGTATTACAAGAGAGTTCCCTAAAGGTGTGCGTATTACAATTGGATTCCCAGAGCAAAATGCAAAAATGATAGAAGTACTTAAAGCGTTTAACTTCTAAAAATAATTCTTAATGAACGTTCAACGATACAAAATTTGGCATTTGATTAATATAAGTAGGGTGTTTATTATATGGCTATCCTATGGGCCTAGTAAAATACTTGAAGATGATCATAATAACGCCATGTTCAATTTTGGTTTAGTTGAACGTATTTTGCTATAATTGAGGCGTATAGGGATAAATTTGTTATGCGTCTAGAGTACGTTACAAATTAAAGTATATTAAGTAGGAAAAGGGAGTAGAGTAGTACATGACTAGAAAATCAATAGCGATTGATATGGATGAGGTACTTGCTGATACAGTGGGTGCATTAATTGAAGATGTAAATAAGCGTACAGATTTAGGTATTTCTATAGATATGTTAGATGGTATTAAATTAAGACATGCAATGCCTGAACATGATGGCTTACTGACTGAAATTTTACGAGAACCTGGATTTTTCAAAAAATTAGAAGTGATGGCTGATGCACAAGAAGTTGTGAAGAAGTTAACTGAACATTATGATGTGTTTATCGCGACTGCTGCAATGGATGTACCGACGTCGTTTCATGATAAATATAATTGGTTAAGAGAGTATTTCCCGTTTCTAGACCCTCAGCATTTTGTGTTTTGTGGTCGAAAAGATATTGTTAACGCAGATTATTTAATTGATGATAATCCAAGACAGTTAAGTATCTTTACTGGAACACCAATTATGTACACAGCAACACATAATATCAATGATGATAGATTTGCACGCGTTAATAATTGGAAAGATGTAGAGCAGTATTTTTTAGGAGATAGCGAATACAAAATTTAAATACTTTTTTAGCAGTGAAGAGGGTGAATCTTGTTGCCTTCTTTGCTGCTTTTATTTATGAATTTATTGAACACGGTGCAAGCATTAAAAATAAGATTTTATTAATGACATCATAGCCAATAATAAAATCTTATTTACATATGTTATTAGATTGTAAATCAGTACCTGTACTCATCTTCGTCTGTTTGTTGTGTATCTATATTTGAGTCTGGTAGAGTTAGAATCTTAATTGCGCTAGGTACAATTTCAATGTTAAGTGGTGTATTTAAGGCGATTTCTCCATCTATATCTACTTTCATTTGTGGATCAGCTTCGATAGTGATTTCTTTAGCTAGGATGTGTTTAATACCATCCGTCATGTTATTCCAATTCATACTATCACGTTGTTTAAATATATCAGCTATTACACTTGAACTATGCTTTTCAAAAATGAATATATTTAAATAGCCGTCACTAGGTGAGAGGTCTGTTAACGGAATACGACTCCCACCTATAAATGGACCATTTGCTACAACAATCATTGCTGTATTGCCATTAATTTCTTTTCCATCTACGGTCATTTTATAATCAAAGTGCTCTAGATTGAGTAATGTCTTAACAGTAGAACCGACATAGCTCAGTTTCCCGAAAACATCTTTATTTCCATTTTGTACATTTTCTGCATTTTGCACTATAAGACCTAATCCGGCGAAGTTAAGCGCGTATTGATCATTTATCTTCATTACATCATAAGATTGCAATTCTGAATTGATTAATTGCTGACTAGCCGCTTTATGGCGTGGATTAAGATTTAATGTTTTTACGAAATCGTTAAACGTGCCGCCAGGGATAATACCAATAGGGATGTCTAATTCGCTTTGCATTAGTCCGTTAATCAGTTCATTTACTGTACCATCTCCACCAAGAATGAAAATAATATCAACATCGTCGCTATAGCTTTGGTCTTTTATTTTTTTGCAGAAAGTGATGATATCACCTTCATTTTCACTTAATTGGATAGATAAATGTTTACAAAATGTTGTTAAAGAAGATGCCACATCCCCTAAACCTCTGTAAATATCTTTTATACCTGAGTGTTCATGATAAAATAACACACCGTGTTTGTATTTTGCTATAGTCAATCTATTCACCATATTTCTTTTGATTTTGCGTTCTATTTTATTATGTACCCGATTCTCTTATAAAATAAATACATAACGTTCAGAGACTAAAGTATAGACTTTAATCATCTAGTAAGCAAATAGCAAGTCATATTTATAAATATGAGCTCGTAGTGAGATGATGTATTGCATTCTTTTTACGTACATATATTAAGATATTCTAAAGTTAATGTGTAAGTTTGATATTGGTTGATATAAAAAATGAAAGCAGTGTGTATTTTATTTTAGACTGTCGACAAAGTCTTCGACTTTGTTGGTAGCTTTTTGGTAGACGCTTTCCGCGGACACTGCCTTAGCCCGTAGTCTTTAGCTAGGGATTTTCCCGTAGGAGTCGTCCCCAATTACTGCTAATATTATACGAAAAAGATTATAATATATAAATTAAACAGTGGCAGTGTTTATTATGTTGAATATATTAATGGATAAAAGCAGCAACTTTTGGTCTGAAAGATCAGAGCTATTTTGAAAAATAACTATACGAACATAAATAAACCTTAGGCGAACCATCACCTAAGGTTTGTTTATGTTCGAATTGAAATTATTTAATGCCTCTCATGCCTCTAACAATTTTTGGTACAAAAGCAAGGACAATAAGACTTACGACAATTGCGATAACACCTAAGAATAAGAAATAGTTCTTATAGCCTAGTGGTTCGATTAAATGAACAAGTGTACCATTAATCGCTTGTGCACATGCATTTGTTAATAACCATAAGCTCATCATTTGTGTGTTAAACGCTTTTGGCGCTAATTTAACAGCGGCACTATTACCAGTTGGAGATAAACATAGTTCACCAATCACACAGATGATATACGAAAGGATAACCCAGTTAACACTTAACATTGAACCATCTGATGAATGTCCGATTAAACCTATCATGATATATGAAGCACCAGCTAATAATGCACCTAAAACAAATTTTGTCGCTATGCTTGGTTGGCGTCGAGCCATTTTGGCCCATATGATTGACACAACTGGAGCTAATAATACGATAAATAATGGATTAATGGATTGGAAAAGTGTTGGCCCAAAGTCTGTCTTCCATCCAAAAATATTTAATTTCATATCACTGCTTTCAAAAGCGAATAAGTTAAGTACATTTGCCCCTTGTTCTTGAATAGACCAGAATAAAACACCTAAAACAAACAACGGTATAAATGCAATAACACGTGAACGTTCATCGTCTGTTACTTCTTTACTGCGTATCATTATTGTAAAGTAAATAATAGGTAATGCTATACCGAGTACTAATACAGTTGTACTGACGATACTAAATGAAAGTGTACCTGTTAAACCAGTAATAATTAATACAGCAGCAATAATTAGCGTTACAACCGCAAATATTAAACCATATTTTTTCTTCTCTTGTTGGTTTAATGGATTAGTAGGTTTTGTACCAACATCACCAATGTTTTTCTTATTGAAAAGTATGTACCAAATCAAACCAAGTGCCATACCAATGGCTGCAATTAAGAAACCGGCATGGAAATTCCCGCTATCTACAAATTGATTTAAAATTAATGGTGAAAGTAATCCACCTAAGTTTACTGACATATAGAAAATAACAAAACCTGCGTCTATACGCGTGTCATTTTCTGGATATAATCTACCAACAATATTTGAAATACTTGGTTTCATTAAACCAGAACCAATTATAATGAAAAACATTGAGATAAATAGTCCGATAACATCTAATGGTAAACTTAAGAAAATGTGACCAATAATAATTAATACACCACCATAAAATGTGGCTTTACGTGTACCAGTAATTCTATCTGAAATCCAACCTCCAAGTACTGAGGTCATGTAAATTAATGCACCATACACAGCCATTACTGATTGTGCAGTGCTTTTATCCATACCAAGTCCACCGTCTTTGATAGCGAAATACATATAGAAGATTAATAATGCACGCATACCATAGTAGCTAAATCTTTCCCAAAATTCTACGAAGAATAAAACACCGAGTCCTTTAGGGTGACCAAAAAAACCTTTTTGAGGAATTGATTCGACTGTTGGATCTTGTGATGTATACTTATCTTGCATAAAACATTCCCGTCCTTCCTTGCTCCCAATAAAAATGTATAAAAAAGATTTTACGCTTAATTAAATTTAATTGCAATAATATTCTCAAAATAGCAATATTCTGAATGTTCTGATAAATTATAATTAATATACAACTATAATTATATTCCAGTAAATATAATTAACAGTGTTCACAGGACGCATAAAATTGGTAATGCTTGTGTTGGATTTTTAGTTAAGAATGATATGATCACGCTGAAAGAGGTTAGAGATGCGGTTAGGAGTAATCTGGCTACAGAGCATATGTGTAAGGATCAGCAATGTATTAGTGGGATAAAGATATAAGGCAGGGATATTTCAAATCAACTGCTTTTTAAAGGTAGTCAGAATTGAACGTAAGACAAAACAGCCCAAGACAATATTGTCTTGGGCTGTTAATCAAGTTAAGGATAGATGACAGGAGCATAGTTACACCGTATATAAAATTATTTCTCCTAGTCATCTGTTCAATTAAGTTAATTAATAAACGCCTTTCATTGCGCGTTTTACTTTTGGTGAAATGAGTAGTAATAATACACCAATGACTACTGCAACAAGACCTGAATACATAAAGTAATCACTTTGATTCATCTTAGTATAGACAACAACGAGTTGTGCGTTGAGTCCTTGTGCAGTTGCGTTACTAAGCATCCATAAGCTCATCATACGTGCTGTGAATGCAATAGGAGCTAATTTTGTAGTTGTTGATAAACCAACAGGTGAGATACAAAGTTCACCAATTGTTATCAATAAGAAACTAAGTACAAGCCATAATGGATTAACTAACTCATTGCCTGTAGCTAACGGAATGATCATTACTAAATATGATAGACCGGCAATAATTGCACCAAATGCAAATTTATATACAGTAGGCGGGTTGTGTTTCCCTAATTTCATCCATAACGTTGCAAATACTGGTGCTAATACAACGATAAATATTGGATTTAAGGATTGTGCCCAAGCTGCTGGAATTGTAAAGTCAAATAATCCATTGGTAAGGACTGACATTTCTAATTGTGTTTTTTTATCTGCAAACGTTGCTAAAATTGTTGAGCCTTGTTCTTGAATCATCCAAAAAGCTACAGATGTTATGTACAGTGGTACGTAACTATATACACGTGAACGCTCATCTTTAGTTACATCTTTACTTACAATCATGTTAATGAAAATGTAAATAGGTAATACGATACCTAAAATAGTAATTAAGAAACTGAAGTTTTCAAGCGTCAGTGCATTGAATAAATGCAAAACTAATAAATAAACTAAGAATAATAAGATGACACCACCAGATATAAAACCGAATTTCTTAAGCTCTGGTCTTGTTAATGGATTTGGGACGTTACGTCCAGCAAAACCTAAGTTTTTCTTACGTTTAATCGCATAGACAACTAAACCACAGAACATACCGATTGCAGCAGCTAAGAAACCTGCATGGAAACTAATTCTAGTTTGTAAGAAACCAGTTAATAACGGTGCAAGTAAGCTACCTAAGTTGATTCCCATATAGAATAATGTAAATGCAGCGTCTCGGCGTACATCATTACGGTCATATAATTCACCAACTGTAGTTGAGATGTTTGGTTTTAACAAACCTGTACCTGCAATGATGACAGCTAATGCAATCATGACTAATGTTAAATTATTTGGTAATGATAGTAATAAATGACCAATCATGATCAGGATACCACCATAGAAGACGGCATTTTGAGTGCCGGTGATCCTATCGGCAATCCAACCGCCAATCACGCCCGACATGTAGATTAAGGTACCGTATATTGCAACGATTTGCATCGCGACGGCTTGGCTTAATCCGAAACCACCTTCAGCTACACTATAGTATAGGTAAAAGATTAAAATGGCTTTCATACCGTAGTAACTGAATCTCTCCCAAAATTCAGTGAAGAATAGTGTACTTAGTCCTTTTGGATGTCCGAAGAAACCTTTGTTTGGAATACTTTTCATTATTTCTTCGTGTGTGTAATCAATCTTTTTCATAAATTCCCTCCCCCTAAACGGTTGGATTTATTCTATACCGTTTTTACAAAAATAACAAGTGTATATATGAAAAGTACAAAATTTAATGAATAATCAGTTAATTAACGATAAAAAAGTATAAAAAAATAAACTATCAAAGATGTCATGTAGTTAAGTTTCTTTGATAGTTTATGGAAATAGAGAATTAACGATTATCTATTTTTTCGGGATATAAATCATGATTCATTAAACGATGTTCTGCCATTTTTTCATACTTAGAATCTGGGCGACCATAATTCGTATAAGGATCGATTGAAATACCACCACGAGGCGTGAATTTCCCCCAAACTTCGATATAGTGAGGGTCCATTAATTCGATTAAGTCTTTCATAATGATATTCATACAATCTTCATGGAAATCACCATGATTTCTAAAACTAAATAAGTATAGTTTTAATGATTTTGACTCAACCATTTTTACATTGGGTATATAAGAAATATAAATTGTCGCAAAATCAGGTTGGCCCGTAATTGGACAAAGTGATGTGAATTCTGGACAATTAAATTTTACAAAGTAGTCACGTCCTGGATGTTTGTTATCAAATGATTCTAGGACTGCTGGGTCATAGTCGAATTCATATTTATTATTTTGATTGCCAAGTAAAGTAATATCTTGTAAATCTTCTGTGTTACGTCCTTCGCTCATAATTGAAAACTCCTTTAAATTTATGGTTTTTGTTCTGCTTTTTGAATTGTAGTAGGTTGTCTTCTTGCTTTTTCAAACATATAGTAACTAGACCCAATGATAATCATATAGCCAAGTACTGCGTAAAAGTCTGGTGATTCACCAAATAAGATAAAGCCAAATAAAGCGGTAAAGATAATAGATGCATAAGTAAAGATAGAAATATCTTTAGCAGGTGCATAGCTATAAGCAAGCGTAATACCGATTTGACCTGCGGCAGCTGATAGACCAGCACCGATTAAATACCATACCTGAGTCATTGTCATTGGCTCAAATGTAAATATAGTAAATGGTATCAGAACAATAATGGAAAAGAATGAAAAATAGAATACAATCGTATAGGGTGCTTCGCGTGTACTAAGTGCCCTGACACAAGTGTAAGCACTTGCTGCAAATATACCAGATAATAACCCTGCTATAGCTGGAAACATAGATGATGAAAATTCTGGTTTTACCACAAATAACATGCCTGCTATAGCTACGATCATAGCTATAAATTGATAATTACGAACCTTTTCATTTAAAAATATTAAACTAAGTAAGATAGTCCAAAATGGATTTAACTTCATTAAGGTATCAGCATCGCTTAGAATCATATGATCTATTGCATAAATATTTAGCAAAACACCAATCAAACCTAAGGTTGAACGCGAAATCAACAGGGGTTGACTGCTGAGTTTACCAAATAGGGGTTGTTTATATTTGAAAATAAAATACATAGGTATAAACATTGCTACTAAATTTCGAGCAAGTGACTTTTGGTATACCGGTAAGTCACCAGCTAGTCTGAAGAAAACAGACATAAAGCTAAAACCAACTGCTGAAATAAGTATGGCAATGATACCCTTAACTTTAGGATTCACATGTATCGCCTCAATTGTTAGTTTTTAACGTATATATATTAGCATATATTTCTAGAATATGTATATATCCTTGAAACTCTGAGGAAACTATATTATGCTTATATAAACGAACAAACGTTCTGTTTTTAGTATGGTAATTTACAATTTATCTAAATAGAATTTATAGTTTGTGTGATATGTGTTGTGGGCAATGCGAAGTGTTTTAATACCTAAACCACGCTAAATCAAGCGTTACAAGATTTTTTTAAAAAGCAAATGAAAACACCTTAAATTCTGAAAAAAATTTTTTTGTAACTAAAAACATCTGTTTAAAGTTGAATTGGTGCCATTTATCTCTCATCTTCAACATTTTGTCAAAAACAAAGGTCTTTAAATAAGGTTCTGAATTATGTATAATGAAACACATAATATAGTATTGATGACCAAGATAAAACACAATATATTGTGTTTTATATACGTAGTCACTTTATTTATAATAAACCAAATTTTAAGTAAAATAACACCATTGAGAGCGTTTAATAATGACAAATCAAGCATAAATACTTAATTAATGATTTTTTACATACCAACATATAGATAACAAGTTTACTATATATAGTGGTTCACTCCAAAAAGTTAATACTAGTTATCATTTCTTAAGTATGAATTGTAATAGTGAGATTTTATAGTTGTGATTTTTCATTAATAAAATATGAGTTAAATTAAGAAAGAAGGTGGTCCTATGAAGGTTGTCTATTTTTCATTTTCCGGTAATGTGCGCAGATTCATCAAAAAAACTGAGCTTACGAATGTGATGGAAATTACACAAAGTAATTGTTCTGAGAAAATTGAAGAACCATTCATATTGGTCACTGGAACGATAGGATTTGGCGAGGTACCACAACCAGTTCAGTCATTTTTAGATGTAAATAAAAATTTATTAAAAGGCGTTGCAGCGAGCGGAAATCGCAATTGGGGTCAAAACTTTGCGAAAGCTGGACGGTCTATCTCAGAAAAATATCAAGTTCCTTTATTAATGAAATTTGAAGTACAAGGAACACAAAATGATATTAGCGAATTTAAAGATAAGGTGGGGCATTTCAATGAAGATTATGGACGAGAAGAAATACAATCATATTGAGTTAAATAACGAGGTTACTAAACGTAAAGATAATGGCTTTTTCAATTTAGAAAAGGATCAAGAAGCATTAGCAGTATATTTAGAAGAAATAGAAGACAAAACGATATACTTTGATACTGAAATCGAACGCCTTCACTATCTCGTTGATAATGATTTCTATTTTGACTTATTTGCAAAATATTCAGAAGCAGATTTGATAGAAATAACAGATTACGCTAAAAGTATTCCCTTTAAATTTGCGAGTTACATGTCTGCAAGTAAGTTTTTCAAAGATTATGCTTTAAAAACAAACGATAAAAGTCAATATTTAGAAGATTATAAGCAACACGTAGCAATCGTAGCATTATATCTAGCAAATGGTCATAAAGCAACAGCTAAACAATTTATTTCAGCAATGGTTGAACAACGTTACCAACCAGCAACACCTACATTCTTAAATGCTGGTCGTGCTCGTCGAGGTGAACTTGTATCTTGTTTCTTACTTGAAACAGATGACAGTTTAAATTCAATTAATTTCATTGATTCAACAGCTAAACAATTAAGTAAAATTGGTGGCGGTGTTGCTATTAATTTATCTAAGCTACGCGCACGTGGCGAAGCGATTAAAGGTATCAAAGGCGTTGCCAAAGGTGTACTTCCAGTTGCAAAATCACTTGAAGGTGGCTTTAGCTATGCAGATCAACTTGGACAACGTCCTGGCGCGGGTGCAGTTTATTTAAATATTTTCCACTACGATGTTGAAGAATTTTTAGATACGAAAAAAGTAAACGCTGATGAAGATTTACGTTTGTCTACAATTTCAACAGGGTTAATTGTGCCATCTAAGTTCTTTGATCTTGCAAAAGAAGGCAAAGATTTCCATATGTTTGGACCTCATACAGTTTATAAAGAATACGGTGTTACTTTAGATGATATTAACTTAGATGAATATTACGATGAACTTGTTGCTAACCCAAATGTTGATAAGAAGAAAAAAGACGCACGTGAAATGTTAAATATGATTGCACAAACACAATTACAATCAGGCTATCCATATTTAATGTTTAAAGATAACGCAAACAAAGTGCATGCTAACTCTGATATTGGACAAATTAAAATGAGTAACTTATGTACTGAAATTTTCCAATTACAAGAGACTTCTATAATAAATGATTATGGCACTGAAGATGAAATTAAGCGTGACATCTCATGTAATCTAGGTTCATTAAATATTGTTAATGTGATGGAATCAGGTAAATTCAAAGACTCAGTACACACTGGTATGGATGCTTTAACGGTTGTTAGTGATGAAGCGGATATTCAGAATGCGCCTGGCGTTAGAAAAGCTAATAGGGAGTTACATTCAGTAGGATTAGGTGTAATGAATCTACATGGTTACTTAGCTAAAAATAAAATTGGTTACGAATCTGAAGAAGCGAAAGATTTCGCTAACATTTTCTTTATGATGATGAACTATTATTCTATTGAACGTTCAATGGAAATTGCTAAAGAAAGACAAGAAGTATACAAAGACTTCGAAAAATCTGATTACGCAAACGGTAAATACTTCGCATTCTATACAACTCAAAACTTTGAAGCAAAATATGAAAAAGTTCGTAAATTATTTGAAGGTTTTGATGTTCCAACAGCTGAAGATTGGAAAGCTTTACAAAAAGAAGTAGAAACACATGGTTTATTCCATGCATATCGTTTAGCTATTGCACCTACACAAAGTATTTCATATGTACAAAATGCAACTAGTTCTGTTATGCCAATCGTTGACCAAATTGAACGCCGTACTTATGGGAATGCAGAAACTTTCTATCCAATGCCATTCTTATCACCAGAGACAATGTGGTACTATAAATCTGCATTTAATACAGATCAAATGAAATTAATAGATTTAATCTCAACAATTCAAACTCACGTGGATCAAGGTATTTCAACAATTTTATACGTGAATTCTGAAATTTCTACACGTGAACTATCTAGACTTTATGTATATGCCCATCATAAAGGATTAAAATCTTTATATTACACTAGAAATAAATTATTGAGTGTTGAAGAATGTACAAGTTGTTCAATATAATTTAGCAATAAGAGCCAAGTTAAGTGATTATATAGAACAGTCTAGTCTAAGAATCAGATTAGGCTGTAAATCACTGCGTTAATTAAATTTTTACTAGATAGGGGACATTATCTAAATGAAAGCAGTCAATTGGAATACACAAGAAGACATGACCAATATGTTTTGGCGACAAAATATTTCACAAATGTGGGTAGAAACAGAATTTAAAGTATCTAAAGATATTGCAAGCTGGAAGACATTATCTGAACCTGAGAAAGAAGCATTTAAAAAAGCTTTAGCAGGATTAACAGGCTTAGATACGCATCAAGCAGATGATGGTATGCCACTTATCATGTTACACACGACAGATTTACGTAAGAAAGCCGTTTATTCATTTATGGCGATGATGGAACAAATTCACGCTAAAAGTTATTCGCATATTTTTACTACATTACTACCTTCTAGTGAAACAAATTATTTATTAGACAAATGGGTTATTGAAGAACCTCATTTGAAATATAAATCAGATAAAATTATTGATAATTATCATAAATTATGGGGCAAAGAAGCTTCGATTTATGATCAATATATGGCGCGCGTATCAAGCGTATTCTTAGAAACATTCTTATTCTATTCTGGTTTCTATTACCCATTATATCTTGCAGGACAAGGTAAAATGACTACATCTGGAGAAATCATCCGCAAAATATTATTAGATGAATCTATTCATGGTGTATTTACTGGTATGGATGCACAAAGTTTACGCAATGAACTTTCAGAAAGTGAAAAACAACAAGCAGATCAAGAAATGTATAAATTATTAGAAGATTTATATAGAAATGAAGTTGCTTACACACATTCACTCTATGATGATATTGGTCTATCTGAAGATGTACTGAACTATGTTAGGTATAATGGCAACAAAGCACTGTCCAACTTAGGATTTGATCCATATTTCGAAGAACGTGAATTTAATCCAATCATTGAAAATGCTTTAGACACTACTACTAAAAACCATGACTTCTTCTCCGTAAAAGGTGATGGCTACACATTAGCTTTAAATGTTGAAGCGTTAAAAGACGAAGACTTTGTTTTCGAAGACTAAAGTATAAATATAAGATTAGCCTAGTGTGCTAATAATGATTATAAAACCAATAAGCCTTCTAAAAGTTTAACTTTTAGAAGGCTTATTTTATATGGTAATGAGTAGCTACTTTTAGCCCATTAAATATTTCAGCAAGAAATTAAAGGGGAAGTTATCCAAATAAATAGTTAAACAACTAATATCAATAGAATAAAATTTCGAACAACTGATAAATAGTAAATTTAATATTTTTGTATATAGTTTGCAATTAAATACTTTTATTTAAATCACTGATTACTATTGAATTTACGTTTAAAAATGGTAAAATTTTATTATAATCACTGATAATGATTATCATAACCATTGGTTAACATCATGAATAATTCGCAATTATGAAAGGATTAGAGGTACATCATTATGAAATTCTTATTAAATGGTATAGTTTTAGCTATCATTTTATCATTACTTACTATCCTTTCTCTTTTTATAGGTGTGAGTAAGGTTTCTATTACTGATATTTTCACACTGTCTAAAGAGCAAATGAATATTATTGTCTCAAGTAGAATTCCAAGAACTGTCAGTATATTAATATCGGGTAGTACGCTAGCACTTGCTGGCTTGATCATGCAACAAATGATGCAAAATAAATTTGTAAGTCCAACTACAGCTGGAACTATGGAATGGGCGAAACTAGGTATCCTAATATCAATGATATTTTTCCCTCAAGAAAATATCATGATTAAATTAGTTTTTGCAGTAGTCTTGAGTATTGCGGGTACTTTTTTATTTGTAAAATTAGTTCAATATATTCGCTTTACCGATGTTATTTTTATTCCGCTATTAGGCATCATGCTCGGTGGTATTGTTTCGAGTTTTGCAACTTTTATAGCGCTTAGAACGAACACCGTTCAAAGTATCGGTAACTGGTTAAATGGTAATTTTGCCATTATTACGAGTGGAAGATACGAAATTTTATACTTAAGTATTCCGTTACTAATAATTACATATATTTTTGCGAATCATTTTACAATCGCAGGAATGGGGAAAGATTTCAGTAATAATTTGGGTGTTAACTATGAAAGAATTATTAACATTGGATTATTTATTACAGCCACAATCACAGCTTTAGTTGTTGTTACTGTAGGAACATTACCTTTCTTAGGACTTATTGTCCCAAACATTGTCTCGATCTTTAGAGGAGATCATTTAAAAAATGCTTTACCACATACAGCGATGTTAGGTGCAATTTTTATTATGTTTTCAGACATTGTCGGCAGACTGATTGTTTATCCATATGAGATTAATATTGGTTTAACAATTGGAGTCTTTGGCACTATTATTTTCTTAATCTTGCTAATGAAAGGAAGACATAACTATGCAAATTAGCGCTAAAACAAAAATGTACATCTTAATTGCATGTACAGTCATAGTAGCAGCGGTTTACCTTGTCATAGGTATTGATTTTGAAATATTCCAATATCAATTTACTAGTCGCTTGAGAAAGCTCATACTTATGGTTTTAGTAGGTGGCGCAATAGCGGCATCTGTAGTTATTTTCCAAGCAATTACGACTAATAGGTTATTAACACCTTCTATTATGGGATTAGATGCAATTTATATGTTTGTAAAAGTTCTTATTGTATTTGTATTCGGTGTACAATCAGTATTCGTTACAGATATATACTTAAGCTTTTTAATTTCCTTAATAGTTATGATTGGATTTTCTTTATTACTATTTCAAGGTATTTTTAGAATTGGTGATGTATCAGTGTATTTCATATTACTGGTTGGCATCATTTTAGGAACTTTCTTTAGAAGTATTACAGGTTTTTTAGAATTAATTATAAATCCAGAAGATTTCTTAGCAGTTCAAAGTGCGATGTTTGCAAATTTTGATGCTTCTAACAGTAAGCTCGTAATCCTATGTGGCATTATACTGATCATTCTTATTATAATTACTGTTTATGCAATACCGTATTTAGATGTACTGTTATTAGGTCGAGACCAAGCGATTAACTTAGGTATATCATATAAAACGTTAACACGCTTATTATTAATTCTAGTGTCAGTGTTGGTATCAATATCAACAGCTTTAGTTGGCCCTATCACATTCTTGGGATTACTAACAGTCAATTTAGCACATGAATTAATGAAAACATATCAACATAAGTATATTTTGCCAGCAACGATTTGTATTAGTTGGTTAAGTTTAATTTTAGCTCAAGCAGTCGTTGAAAATTTCTTTGAAGCAACTACACAAGTTAGCATAATCATTGATTTAGTTGGTGGAAGTTACTTCATTTATCTGTTAATAAAAAGGAGACATGCGCATTGATTAAAGTTCAAGGCCTTAATAAGACGATACAAGATAAAGCGATTTTGCAGAATATAAACGTTGAAATCAACAAAGGGAAATTGACAACTATGATAGGTCCAAATGGTGCAGGGAAGAGTACACTCCTATCAGCTATAACAAGGTTGATAGATTTTGAAGCAGGTACGATTGAAATTGAAGGAAAATTAATTACAGATTATAAAAGTAATGATTTAGCTAAAAAAATAGCAATTTTAAAACAAACTAATCATACAGAATTAAATATTACTGTTGAAGAACTTGTAAAATTTGGACGCTTTCCACATTCAAAAGGTCGATTAAAACAAGAAGATAGAGATCAAGTTGAATATGCCTTAGATCTATTACAATTAAATGAAATAAGAAATCGCTATTTAAAAACACTCTCTGGCGGTCAACGTCAACGAGCTTATGTAGCTATGACGATTGCTCAAGATACGGAATACATATTGTTAGATGAGCCATTGAATAATCTTGATATGAAACATTCAGTACAGATTATGCAAACACTGCGTAGGCTGGCACAAGACTTGAACAAAACGATAGTCGTTGTGATTCATGATATTAACTTTGCATCTTGCTATTCAGATGACATCATCGCATTAAAAGAGGGTCACCTTGTAAAAGCAAGTACGAAAAATGATGTTATCCAAACAGATGTGTTAAAAACATTATATGATATGGATGTCAGAATTGAAGAAATTCGAGGGCAACGTATATGTGTTTATTACGATGAGTTAACAGCACATCAAAATTTAGTATTGGCACATTCAATGTAATTAATGCCGACTTTGAGGGGAGTGATGCAACTGTAACGTTGTTAACTTTTAGGGACATAAAAGGAATACATCATTTAGAAATCCAGGAGGAGTTAAGTACATGAAAAAATTAGGTTTATTATTAGTAGTAGGGTTAATGTTTTTATTAGTAGCATGTAATAATGGCGGATCAGACGACAAAAAGAATTCAGAAGCTGATTCAAAAGGTGAAAGTTCAAATAAAACTGTAAAGGTTGAAAATAACTATCAAGCAAGTGGAGAGAAACGTGATGGTAGTGATGCTAAAGCGGTTAAGGAAACTGTAGAAGTTCCTAAAAACCCAAAAAATGCAGTTGTTTTTGATTATGGAACATTAGATACAATGAAAGAAATGGGACTTGAAGATAAAGTTAAAGCACTTCCTAAAGGTGAAGGTAATAAATCATTGCCAGATTTCTTAAGTGATTTCAAAGATGAAAAATATTTAAATACTGGAAGTCTAAAAGAAGTTGATTTTGATAAAGTTGCTGAAGCTAAACCAGAAGTTATTTATATTTCTGGACGTACAGCAAATCAAAAAAATCTAGATGAATTTAAAAAAGCTGCACCAGATGCAAAAGTCGTTTACGTTGGTGTAGACGATAAAGATGAAATCAATTCATTGAAAAAGAATACTGAAATTTTAGGTAAAATTTATGATAAAGAAGACAAAGCCAAATCACTAACTAAAAAATTAGATGATAAAATTGCTAGCATCAAAGATAAAACAAAAGATTTAAAAGATAACAAAGCTTTATTCTTATTAGTAAACGAAGGTGAATTATCAACATTCGGATCAGGTGAACGTTTCGGTTCAATGATATTCGACACAATGGGCTTCACACCAGCTGATGATAATATAAAAAATAGTAAACATGGTCAAAATGTCACTAATGAATATGTAGCAGAGAAAAATCCGAGCATTATCTTTGCGATGGACCGTGGACAAGCAATTGGTGGTAAATCAACAGCTAAAAATGCATTAGGTAATGATGTAATTAAAGATGTAGATGCAATTAAAGATAACAAAGTGTATGAGCTAGATCCTAAACTTTGGTACTTTGCAAGCGGTTCTACAACAACAGCAATTAAACAAATTGAAGAAGTTGAGAAAGCTTTAGAAAAATAAAGTTAAAGGATGTCATTTGTGGGGGCACGTCTAAAAAGAGAGTCTGGTAAATTCCAGACTCTCTTTTTAATTTGCAAAACTAGTCTAATGCACTATTAAGAAGTAATAAAATCGCTGAGTTAAATCAAATTTATAATAATATTGCAAATGATAATTGAATATGTGTATGATATTGATTTTAAGTGAGATCAATATATTATTAAACATTAAGGTAGTAATGTTATAATAATGGAACGAATACAAGGTGATTTTTAGAAAACAAACCTCTAACATCAACTTGTAAAAATCAAAACAACGAATGTAGGGGGATTGAAATACATGATATTAGACAATGTTAATCCAAATGATTTATATCCAACTGAGAAAAAGGGACCTAATGTATTAGGTACAATAGAATATGCTGTACAAGGTTCTTCAGAATTTGAAGGTGCTTTTATAGCTACAAGCGAAAGAGTTATCTTGAATGTAGATATGAACGGTGAATTTTATTATAGAAGTATCGCGTATAATGAAATAGAATCAATTGATTACGATGGCGAAAAGATTAATTTTAAATTTAATATTGGACCAATGCCCATGAAAAATATTCAAAAAGGCGACGTAGAGACCTTCGTTCAATTTGTTAGTGATAAAATAGATCATTAATTGAATATCTAAAAAATTGGCAATCAATTAAAAAGTGAAATTGTGAATTTAATAATTGAAGTTATAACAAATGAAATAGTTTGGTACATAAATATAAATACTTAAAATAAACAGCACCTTCAATTTTTGTGGGGGCTGTTTATTTTTATCCAAAAATCACAGAAAAATATCATAAGCAAAGCGTAATGATCAAGACTTTGAAATCAAAGAAACTGTAAAAAATACGTGTTACATCTTCTGTTTAATAAATAAGATGTAACACGTATTGTTAAATGGTTAATTAAACTGAAAAATATAAATGATAGTGATACTTACAACGATTGTTAAAATGTGCATCACACTCGGGACAAGCTTCAACCATCATATAATCATTTATAGTCATTTCATGATGGCAAACGCCACATAAAATTGCCTTTTCATTAAATTCATCTGAATCCCATCGTTGTATGCTATGGCTTTCATGTTCATTATGACATTTGTAGCAAGGATAGTATTTGTTACAACATTTGAATTTAATCGCAATGATATCTAATGGTGTTTGGTAATGTGTACACCGAGATTCATTATCTACTGTAGAACCATATACATTAATCATAATCTTTACTCCTATTAATCAACAGGGTGGTCTCCAATGATTCTCACTTCAGGATGGAGATCAACGTCAAATTTTTCTTTTACAACTTTTTGAACGTAGTGAATCAAATCTTCGTAGTCAGTAGCGGTACCTTTATCAACGTTCACCATAAAACCAGCATGCTTTTTAGATACTTCAACGCCGCCTATACGATGACCTTGTAAATCAGAGTCTTGAATTAATTTGCCTGCAAAATGGCCTGGAGGACGTTGGAAAACACTGCCACATGACGGATATTCTAATGGCTGTTTTGTTTCTCTTCTCTCAGTCAAATCATCCATAGTCGCTTGTATTTCGTCTAGATTGCCAGGTGCAAGTGTAAATGCAGCTTCTAAGACTACTAAGTGTTTTTGTTGCACAATACTATTACGATAATCTAATTCCAACTCTTTATTCGTTAATGTAATTAATTCGCCTTTATCATTTACACAAAGCGCATAATCAATACAATCTTTTACTTCTCCGCCATAAGCACCTGCATTCATAAATACAGCACCACCTATAGAACCAGGGATACCGCATGCAAATTCAAGTCCTGTTAGCGCATGATCTCTTGCAGTACGTGAAACATCTATGATTGCTGCGCCACTACCAGAAATAATTGCATCATCTGATACATCGATATAATCAAGTGAAAGTAAGCTAATAACAATTCCGCGAATACCACCTTCGCGAATAATAATATTAGAACCATTCCCTAGATAGGTCACAGGAATATCTTTAGTATAGGCATAGTGAACAATGGCTTGAACATGTTCGTTTTTGGTAGGAGAAAGATAATAATCAGCCTTACCACCAGTCTGCGTATATGTATACTTTTTTAAGGGTTCATCAATTTTAATAATTTCTGATGGTACAATTGCTTTTAATTCCTTTAAGATGTTATCTTTATGCAACTATAGAACATCCTTTCTTGTTGAATTCATTTATTTATTATACCAATGATTTACGTGCTTGGCTAAAATCTTAGGAAAATATGTATGATTTTTTTAACTTTAATGAAATATTAAAGAAATTCCCTGTGTAAATTAGTTATTAAGTTAAAATGACTTAAATTACATATGTACGATATAAAAATTAAGTTATTTATTTCTATATGGTCATTTTAGTTTTTAAGCATAATGAATTACTTATCAGTACTTTTTATGCCGTCACTTAAATGTTTTGTGACATTGTCGAATAGTTGTTGCTTCTGATTTTCATAGTCACGTATATTTGTAGCAGTAAGTGTAGCAGATTGTTTTGCTTCGCCAAATGTTGTGACTAAAGCGTCATTTTTACTGAGTAACAGATTTGTTTGCAAGTAGTCGTTATAAAGTTTTGAGTCCTTTTGTATAATATGTAAACGAGCTACTTGTTTTAATTCTATTAAGTTATTAAATTGTGCCATAACTACTTTTTTATTATATGGATGGTGCAAGCGGTAGAATCCTTCATAATTCAAACGTTTTTCATCTAAGGATGTAATATCATGTAAATTATTTACACCCACTAATATATCTAGAATAGGCTCGGTTGGATAATTAAAGTGTGAAGTCCCACCGATATGATGCGTTGATTTAACAGGTGTATCAAGCAAGTTGAAGAGGATATTGCTTAGTTCTTGGTATCGTTGTCGATAAATGTTGTTATGGTCTTCTGTTATTAATGGTTGGATATGAGAATACATGTAGGTTGTCCACGCCTTTCAATGTTATGATAGAACTGTTAAACTGTAAATTCTGAAACAATATATCATATATCATTTTCAAGTTAAATAAGTTTCTGTATAATACTGAATGATAAGGAGTGCAGAAATGAAAAAAATAATTTGCATTGTTTTATTGTTTTGTTTTTCAATTACACTAAGCGCATGTGGCAATGAAGGATCTACCGAATTTAAAGATTTTGATAGCACGCTTAATGACGTAAAATCCAAGGAAAATGAACTGAAAAAAGTCATAGATGATATTCACTTAAAGCGTTTAGATGATTTAAGCAAGACAGATATGACAGACAAGAACAAAAAAGAATTTAACGAATTGCAAAATAAAGTAAATAGTAAATTGGTCCCTAAACTCGACAATTATGAAGCGGCTGCAAAAAAGTTACCTGCAGATTCTGAAGAAACAAAGGAATTAAAATCAACCTATTTAAAATCAGTGAAAGATAAAAAAGCTGCTATTAATGACTTGAAAAACTTCATAGATTTATGCAATCAAGCAGTTAAGGCAAATGAAGATATCTTAGACTATACTAAGTTATTTGAAAAAAATAGATCTCAGGTTGAAGCACATATGCAAAAAGCAAGTGACGCTGGCTCGACAACAGATGTAAATAATTTTAAACACAAATTAGAGCAAAATAATAAAGAGTTAAGAAACACAGCTGAAAAAGAAGCAGACTCAACGGATGCTACCAAAGTAAAACAGTCTATAGAAACACAAATTATGCCTTTAATTGATAAACAGATTAAAGATTTGAATAAAACAGCAATTACAAATAATTATGTTAATGATGCACGTAAAAATGCTATAGAAATGTATTACAGCTTACAAAATTATTATGAAACTCGAAAAGAAACGATAGATATTAGCGAACAATTAGATAAAATCAACACTAAAGATTTACCGAAAAAAGGTGAAGACCTAGAGAAGTTTGACGCTGATTTTGACAAAGAATATAATAATGTGAAAGAAGACTTTAATTAAAAAGGTTTTTTACCAAAGTTATAAAATTTTAAATAAACAGTTAACAACAAAAAGAGAGTTGTGTATAATTGGAAACAATGATATGAGTATATCGTGTAAATTTCACACTTTTTGAAAGATCACTGTGTGTTAAATATTTTTAGAGGTGAATAGAATGGCTATAAAGCTGAGTTCGATTGACCAGTTTGAGCAAATTATTAATGAAAACAAATATGTATTTGTACTGAAACATAGTGAAACATGCCCAATTTCAGCAAATGCAATTGACCAATTCAACAAATTTTTATATGAAAGAGATATGGATGGTTACTATTTAATTGTACAACAAGAAAGAGAATTATCTGATTATATAGAAGAAAAAACAAGTGTGAAACATGAATCACCACAAGCATTTTATTTTGTTAAGGGACAAGCGGTTTGGAATGCGAGTCACGGTGACATTAACGTTTCAACATTAGCAAGCGCAGAAGAATAAACGACAAAAAAATACAGATTTAAACGCTTGTTAAGCGCTTATCATTGAGGTAGGTGTTTAACAAGCGTTTCTTATAATGTGAAAAATTTTCGCCTGGCATGTATAATAAATAATTGAATAAGAAATGTAGACTACGATTTTATCGTTTACACATATATGGACAAAACAAATGGCATTCATATATAAACTGAGGTATAAAAATTGAAAACTGATTATGTACCTAATTTTTACTTTTATTAATTAACAAATTTTAAATAAAAATACTAGAGGTGACAAAATGAAAGTTTTAGTTGCGATGGATGAATTTAATGGAATTATTTCCAGTTATCAAGCGAATCGTTATGTTGAAGAAGCGGTAGCTAGCCAAATTGAAAAAGCAGACATAGTACAAGTACCTTTATTTAATGGTCGTCATGAGCTTATGGATTCTGTCTTTCTTTGGCAGTCAGGTACTAAATATAGAATGACAACACATGATGCTGATATGCAAGAGGTAGAAGCAGTGTATGGCATTACAGATAGCGGTATGACTGTGATTGAGGGTAATCTATTTTTGAAAGGTCAAAAGCCAATTAATGAACGTACAAGCTATGGTCTGGGAGAAGTGATCGTAGATGCTCTAGAGAATGATGCAACGCATATGGTTATTTCACTTGGTGGCATTGGTAGCTTTGATGGCGGTGCAGGTATGTTACAAGCACTGGGTGCTAAGTTTTACGATGATGAAGCACAAGAAATTGATTTGCGTCAAGGTAGTAATAAGTTAAAATATATCCGCAAAATCGATATTTCTGGGTTACATCCCAACTTAAATAATGTACGTTTTCAATTAATGTCAGATTTTGATAGTAAAATTTACGGTAAGAATAGTGAAATAATGCAAACGTATGAAACTTATGGGGTAACACGTGAAAATGCTGCCGAAATTGATAACTTAATTTGGTATTTAAGTGAAATGTTTAAAAGTGAACTAAGACTTGTGCTTGGCCCAGTACAAAGAGGGGGCGCAGGCGGTGGCATCGCTGCAGTATTAAATGCGCTCTATAATGCAGAAATCATGACTAGTCATGAACTCGTAGACCAAATAACACATTTAGATGCATTAATTGAGCAAGCAGATTTAATCATTTTTGGTGAAGGTATCAATGAAGCAGATCAAATACTTGAAACAACAACGGTACGTCTAGCAGAATTAGCTACAAAATATAATAAACCATCAATAGCCATTTGTGCCACTGATGATAAGTTTGACTTATTTGAATCTATAGGTGTTACAGCAATGTTTAATACATTTATAGAAATGCCAGAAAGTTTTACGGATTTTAAAATGGGCATTCAAATTAGACATTATACTGTTCAAGCAATTAAGTTATTGAAAACGCAATTTGATATCAACAAATAGATTAAGTGATTAAAATGCATAGCTAATTTCTTTTTAGAATGTATCTTAAGCTACTGAAACGATTAAATCATTTTTGGTAACTACATTCGTTATGACGTTATCATTTTAGTGAAAAATATGATGTTAAGCATGATAAAAATTAAGGTTCCGAGACATCTTTATATGTCTTGGAACCTATTTTAATATAAATATAATTATTTTTGATATGTTTGTACGACTTCTTCTGCAATACCGATAATAACTTCAATCGCTTTCTCCATTACATCAATAGATGCATATTCGAAAGGACCATGGAAATTATCACAGCCAGTAAAGATATTTGGTGTAGGTAATCCCATATAAGATAGTTGTGAACCATCTGTACCTCCACGAATTGGCGCGGTATTGGCTGGGATGTCTAATTTAGTAAAAACACGTTTTGGTATATCAATAACATGTGGATTTGCCGAAATTTTTTCACCCATATTATAATATTGATCATTGATTTCAATTTCAATAGGATCGTCTTCAAAATGCGTATTGATATCATTTTTAATTTCGACTAAACGTTTCTTACGTAAGTCAAATTGATTACTGTCGTGATCACGAATAATATAATGAAGTGTTGTTTTTTCAACGTCGCCATTCATCTTCATCAAATGATAAAAACCTTCATAACCTTCAGTTCTTTCAGGGACTTCGTTTGGTGGAAGTAAAGAATTAAATTGCTGGCCTAATAATACAGCATTAATCATGGCATCTTTAGCTGAACCTGGATGCACATTGACACCATGACAAGTTACGATTGCTTCAGCAGCATTAAAGCTTTCATATTGTAATTCACCATATTCACTACCATCCATTGTGTAGGCAAAGTCAGCGTTAAAGCGTTCGACATCAAATTCATGAGGTCCTCTACCGATTTCTTCATCTGGGGTAAATGCTACACGGATACGTCCATGTTTAATTTCAGGATGTGAAGTTAAGTATTTTAAAGCTTCCATAATCTCAACTACACCAGCTTTATCATCAGCGCCTAATAATGACGTCCCATCTGTAACCATAAGTGTATGACCTTCGACATTTTTCATATTTGGAAAAACATCTTGGCTTAAAACGCGGTTCGTATCCCCAAGTTGAATTGGTTTACCATCATAAGCTTCAATAATTTGTGGATTGACATTCGTAGCGTTAAAGTCTGGCGATGTATCGACATGTGCTAAAAAACCAACAGTCGGTATATCAGCATCTACATTGCTTTCTAAAGTGGCAAATAAGTAGCCTTGTTCATCGATATCTGTCTCTAACCCAAAGTCAGTCAATTCATCATTTAATAAGTTTAATAAATCCCACTGTTTCTCTGTAGATGGTGTTGTATTAGATTCTGGATCGGATTGTGTGTCAATAGTTACGTATCTTGTCAGTCTTTCAATTATGTCTTGTTTCATAAAAACACCCCTTTAAGCTCTATTGTTCATATTGTAAGATTTTTTATAAGTTTTGCCATTCATTTTACCATAATGTTGTTTTATCCGTGTATAGATATAATAAATAATCTCTGCACATAAAATACCAAAAGCAATTGCCCCTGAAATTAGAGTTACTTCTAAAAATGTATTAACGGCGTGTGTGTATTCATTACTTACCAAGAATCGTGTAGCTTCATATGCTAAGCCACCTGGTACAAGTGGAATAATACCAGGTACAATGAAGATAATTACAGGTCGTTTGTAACGTCTACTCATAACATGACTCATTAAAGCTAAGATAAAACTACCTAAAAAAGAAGCTAAGACTTTACCTAAGTCAGCATCAAATGTCAACTTATAGATAATCCAACCCATTGCGCCTACAAAACCACAGGCTAAAAGGAGGCGTCTTGGTGCATTGAACAGAATTGAAAATAGCATTGTTGCAAGAAAGCTAATTATAAATTGTGAAAAATAATAGACAATGGCCATGATGTTAGCACTCCTTTTAAAATATTAATAATACTATGGCAACGCCAGCTCCAATGGCGAATGAAGTTAATGCCGCTTCAACACCACGTGACATACCAGCAAGTAATTCGCCTGCCATCAAATCACGTATGGCGTTAGTAATTAAAATACCAGGTACCAGAGGCATAACGCCAGCAATGGTTATGATATCTTGATTATGTGCCCAACCTATTTTTGTGAAAGCAGAGGCTATCATAATCACCACTGCTGCACTAATAAACTCAGAAAAGAATTTAATCTGTATGTAACGTTGCACATAATTAAAGGTTAAAAAGGCACCTGCGCCAGCAAGGATAGCGAAAATAAAGTCTTGGATGATTCCACCAAACATAAATAGGAAAAAACCACATGCGATCGGTGCTGCCAAGAAATTAGTTATGGATGAATATTGTAAAGAGGCGTGGTGCAAATGTACCAGTTCAGATTTTGCTTGATCTATATTCAGTTCATTATTAGAAATTTTTCGTGAGAGACTATTAGTCAAAGCTATTTTTTCTAAGTCTGTGGTACGTTCGCGAATTCTGATAAGCCGTGTATTAGTACGGTTATTTAGTGAAAAAATGATTGCAGTAGATGTCACAAAGCTATATGTATCATCTAAACCAAAACTTGCAGCTATACGTGTCATCGTGTCTTCAACGCGGTATGTTTCAGCGCCACTTTCAAGTAAAATTCTTCCTGCAATAAGCACGACATCAATGACTTTATCTTCATCAATAATCGTAATTGAATCTGACATAGCTTTGCACCTCCTGAAAATTTTTTAGAACAATTGAAAGTTTACAGTGTACAATTGAAACTTTCAATAGCAATTCATACGCCGTCATCATTTTTTAATATTCCATTATATATTGTAACAAACTCAATTGTATAACTATAACAGTTTGTAGAAATGAAAGTTTTAGTTAAAGATTTTAAAGTTAGAAATTACCGTACGATATTAATACTGTTTGTCATAACAATTTGATGAATGTTAAATATGAAAATATAAAGGTAATTGTAAATGAAGTAATTGACAGTTTGACTCATAATAGTTGTTTAAATTTGAGTTATGGTTCATTTAAAGTAGTAATAAGATTTGATAGGAATAAAGCTATATCAAAAAAAGACAAACACTCTTTGCTGAGTGTTTGTCTTTATATTGATATAAGTCATGTCGTGAGGTACCAGGGAAGTAGTTTAAGTTGGGACATCTAATGAGTTTTGTTTAACGTAAGTTATATGAACTGAACTTATATAGTCACAATTAAAAATGAATTTATTTTAAAGGGTTTTAAAGTTTAACAATAGGATTAAACATCACTTGATTCCGGCCTTCATTTTTAGCCATATGCAACATATCATCTGCAATTTTAAATACTTTACGTTGTGACTTGTAGTCATCGGCAGTTAAATAACCAACACCTATTGAAACAGATAATTTAATAACCTCTTTATTAGGTAGATGGAAAGTTGATTGTTCTACACCACCACGTATACTCTCACTTAATTTAACACATTGGTCTAACGTGTAATCGTATAAAACGATAGAGAATTCCTCGCCGCCATTACGATAAATACTAAATTCTTGTGGGACATAGTTTTTGAGCAGTTGTGCAACTTGCCTTAGTACTGCATCACCAGATTGATGTGAAAATTTATCGTTTACATCTTTAAATCCATCGATATCGATGAGTAACAGCCCGATACTTTGGTTGTTTTTTTCAGCGATGCTTGTCGTTTCATTAAGGTGTCTATCGAATTCTTTAACGTTACCTAAACCTGTTAAATAATCAAATTTATCTTCATTTTCATAACGATTTACTAAAGAGAAAAAATACCAAATATCGACAAATGTTATTGACGAAGTAATCATTAATATAAATGATATAGGTATTAGGAACAATACCTCTGTAATTTCGTAATATGGACTTATGAGTGATAAAATAAAGAAAATAACAAGTGTAATCGCGTTAAGAATTTGTAGTGAAATAATGTCATTTTGTTTTAAAAATGGGCCAACAGCACCAACAATCACAGCGATAACGATGAGTATCATAGCCGCAATGATAGTGTAATCACCAATTAGAACATTTACTAACCCTACGATTAATGCTGAAAGCACAGTGTAAAACATGTTCGTATACCTACCTAGGAAGAGTATAGGTATAAAGGTTAAGTAAAGTGTGTATTGGTTAAATAGTGGCACGGGATAAGCAGATAGTAAAAGTGCTACTATGGTCATTAAAACTGTAACATATTCTTTAGAAAACACCATGTTTTTATTCTCTGAATACTGTAAGCGGTGAAATAAATAGATACCTGCTACTGTAACAGAAATATTGTAAATAATAGCTTCAAACATTTAACTTTACACTCCTCTTTGTTTAGCACTTTGTTATTGTAAGTGAAAACTTACAATTTGTCATCTTAATGAAAATAGAAATTTATAACATTCACTTAATATTCGTGTTAAAATAATTTTTTGAGTGAATATACAATGATTCGCTCTGAAATTTAAATAGTTAAGAAATAATCCTGTGACTTATCAATTATCGCATTTCAAGTTGTATAAGTAAAAGCGTATAGGGTATTATAGAATTATGTAGCACATCAGACTATATAACGACTGCAATGAATTTTCAAATTTACATGATTCGTTAATTAGATGATGATTAGCTTACAATTAATTTAAATAATTATTTTCAACTTAGGATTTTGAAATTAAAAATAAAACAGAATTATATTAATGAAGGTGAACTGATGTATACATTATTATTAATCATTTTTTCAATGATTGTCAGTTTGATACTTACACCAATAGTTATAAAGGTTTCACATAAATTAGGGATTGTAGATCAACCGAATTTTAGAAAGGTACATACTAAACCTATATCCGTACTTGGTGGAACTGTAATACTCATATCATTCTTAGTAGGGATATGGCTTGGACATCCTATAGAAACGGAAGTTAAACCTTTGGTTATTGGGTCAGTGTTAATCTACTTGGTTGGACTCATAGATGATATTTATGATTTGAAACCAATCATTAAATTATTAGGTCAAGTAATTGCAGCACTTGTTGTTGTTTATTATGGTGTGACTATTGATTTTATTTCTTTACCTATTGGACCAACGATTCATTTTGGTATTTTAGGTATACCAATTACAGTTATTTGGATTGTAGCAATTACTAATGCAATTAATTTAATTGATGGACTAGACGGCTTAGCATCTGGTGTTTCGATGATTGCATTAATGACGATAGGTTTTATCGCAATCTTACAAGCAAATATATTTATTATGATGATTTGTAGTGTTTTGATTGGGGCGCTTCTAGGATTCTTATTCTTTAATTTCCATCCAGCAAAAATCTTTTTAGGCGATAGTGGTGCTTTGCTTGTCGGTTTTATCGTAGGTTTCTTATCATTGCTCGGGTTTAAAAATATTACCTTTGTATCTTTATTCTTCCCGATTGTAATTTTAGCTGTACCATTTATTGATACACTCTTCGCTATGATTCGTCGTGTGAAAAAAGGTCAGCATATTATGCAAGCTGATAAATCACATCTCCATCATAAATTTTTAGAACTTGGCTATTCACATCGTCAAACTGTACTATTGATATATTCTATAGCAATACTATTTAGTCTTGCTAGTATAATATTATATCTATCTCAACCGTGGGGCGTACTCATGATGTTTATTTTGATTTTAATCACAATTGAACTTATCGTTGAGTTTACAGGATTGATTGATGATGATTATCGACCATTATTAAAATTAATTGAAAATAAAGAACAGCATGACGATTATCACAAATAATATTATAAAATATTGCTCATAGTCATAGAAAGGCGCCTCCATATTATAGGAGGTGTCTTTTTTTATGATTAAAATGTAAGGCAAAATATTAAAGGGAAGTTAATTTAACACCACAAAGCGTTAATTTGTAGGGATATCGAAAGGCAGACGAACTGTTTCCCCCTCAATTAAATTATAATTACCTGAGGTCGTGCGATTTAAAAATGTTAGAAAGGTATCGTAATCGGAAGCTACAACATCAATGCGATAACTTACTTTGTCTGTGTAGTTTTGCTCTCGCAATAAGAAAGGCATGCTTTCTAACTCGTATTCAAATTTACCAGTTAAATCATAACCTATAGTTACAGTAGTAGGTATAGCAGGGCGTAAAGCAACACGTCCGATATCAAATATGACATCTCTCACAGCGCCACTATAGGCACGGATTAAACCACCGCCGCCCAGTTTAATTCCTCCGAAGTAACGTGTAACCACCACACATGCATTATGGATTTCAAGCTTTTTAAGAATTTCTAACATTGGCACGCCGGCTGTACCACTTGGTTCACCGTCATCGTTTGCTTTTTGAATATTCATTTGATCACCAATTGTGTATGCCGAACAGTTATGGGTAGCTTCTTTATGTTTTGCTTTGACAGCCGCAATAAAATCTTTTGCTTCATCTTCTGATTCAACAGGTTTAATATGCGCTATAAAACGCGACTTACTGATTATATTTTCAATCGTATGTTCTTGTTTAATTGTTTTAATTGTGTCATCCATTTATAGTCACCTCGTGTATGTATTATACGTTTAGTTATTTTTCAGTGAATTAGTTATTAACTAATATTATACACTGTATTGAATTATAGATTAAATGTTAAAATGAATTTTCTTTTAAGCAAAAGTAAGGTATTATAGTTGTGAGTATAATTGAGGAGGATTATGATGAAAATCGCTGTCTTGACAGATTCAACGAGTTATCTATCTCAAACATTAATTCAAAAATATAATATAAAAGTAGCGCCATTAAGTGTCACTTTTGATTCTGGGGAAAATTTTGTTGAGAATGCAACAATATCAACGGATGAATTTTATAAACGTATGAAAACATCGGATACCATTCCAACAACTAGCCAACCTGCGATTGGAGATTTTTTGGAGAATTTTGAACAACTTCGTGAAGAAGGCTATACAGATGTTATTTGTGTATTCTTATCTGGAGGTATTAGTGGTTGTTATCAAACAGCTACTCAAGCTGGAGAAATGGTAGAAGACATCAATGTTCACACATTTGATTCACAACTAGCTGCAATGGTTGAAGGTGCATATGTACTTAAGGCCATTGAAATGATTGAACAAGACTATGAACCACAAGCAATCCTTGATGAGCTATATGCGATGCGAGAAGATACTGGTGCGGTATTAATGGTAGATGACTTAAAAAATCTACAAAAAAGTGGACGAATCACAGGTGCACAAGCATGGATTGGTACAATGCTTAAAATGAAGCCAGTATTGAAATTTGAAGATGGTAAAATAGTACCTGACGAAAAAGTAAGAACAAAAAAACGCGCATTGCGTAAAATGATTGATAAAGTTATTGCGGAAGTAAAAGATTTTGAAGAAGTAACATTATTTGTTATTGAGGGTGACATTGCGGAGGACTCAGATTGGATTCAACATGAGTTAGAAGAAAAATATGCGCAATATCCACTCTATCGCTCAAGTTTTGGACCTGTAATCGCAGCTCATCTTGGCTCAGGTGGAATTGGATTGGGTTATGTAGGGCGTACGATTCGTACAAATTAATATTTTTAAACTAAAGACATGTTTGGCTTTGTTGCCACATGTCTTTATTTGGAGGTAAAGAGCGATAAAATACTATGGTAGATTAATTTTAGATAAATCACTTTTAACAAATGAAACAATAAGTCATATATCAAAAGGTGTAATTTTAAAAAAGAATAAGTGGTATTGTATACAATGTCACACTAATCAACCAAGCCATTACTATAAATACTATTCAGAAGTTTTAAATAAGTATATTGTTTATTGTAGAAATTGCATTAATTTGGGAAGAATGGACAATATTCATTCTGTTTTCATCACAGCATCACAAAATTACGTTTCGCCGGGCACCTTTCAATTGCAATTTGACCTTTCGGAACAACAAAGTTATGCATCAAATGAAATTTTAGCAGCTATAAAAGCGTTTCGCTCAAAGATATTATATGCCGTGACAGGTGCGGGAAAGACAGAGATGATATTTGAAGCTATCCAATACGCACGTAGCCAAGGGTATAATGTTGCTATTGTTTCTCCTAGAGTGGATGTAGTTATAGAAGTGAGCATGAGGATCGCAGAAGCCTTTCAGCAAGAAGCTATTGATGTCTTATACCAAGGACATGGACAAAAATACAATGGGCATTTCATCGTAGCAACAATACATCAGTTGTATCGCTTCAAAAGGCATTTTAATTTAATTATTGTTGATGAAGTAGATGCTTTTCCTTTAGACATAGACCCTTCTTTATTTGAAGCGGTTAAACACGCTTCAAATAAACATTGTTCCCACATTTATATGACTGCTACGCCATCAAAGAAATTACGCCAACGTTTGAATGATATCGATGTGATTGTCTTACCTGCACGTTTTCATAGACACTCACTTCCGATACCTCATTTTAAATACTTCAACTTAAAACCCCACAAAATACAAAGAAAACTATTAAATATTTTAAAAAAGCAAATTAGTAACCAACGCTTTACACTCGTGTTTTTTAATAATATTCAATTAATGAAAGAAGCTTATAACCAATACAAAACACGCTTCACAACAATAACTTATGTTCACAGCGATGATGTTTATCGCTTTGAAAAAGTAAAGGACTTAAGAAATGGAAAGTATCAAATTGTTTTTACAACAACCATCTTAGAACGTGGTTTTACAATGGCTAATTTAGACGTGATAGTCTGTAATAGTCATAACTTTTCAACCAATGCATTAATTCAAATAGCAGGAAGAGTTGGACGCAAGAGAGAGGATCCGAGTGGGCTTGTTTTGTTTTTACATGAAGGCATCACATTTAAAATGTTACAGGCACGTAAAAATATTAAACGTATGAATCAATTGGCTCGTGAAAAAGGGTGGATAGATGACTAAATGTATACAGTGCCAAGCAACATATATTGAACCATTGAATGCTAAGACATTTTATAAAAAAGCGTCAAAATTCTGTAATCGCTGTTTAGAACAATGGCAAAAGGCAAAGCTCTCACCAGAAAATCGGTGCCCACGATGTTTGAAACTGTTAGCAATAACTGAAACAGAATGCTTAGACTGTAAGTTTTTGATGACGAAATTCAAACTAATGCATCAACTTTATTGTAATTACCAATACCAAGGTATTGTAAAACAGCTATTACATCAATATAAATTTATGAAAGATGTGGCGCTTGCTGAAGTGTTAGCAGCACAAATGCAACTGCCTAAAAACCAATACGATTATATCGTACCTATACCCTCATCGAGAGAAAAAGATCAAGCACGAACATTTAACCCTGTGACGTGTGTCTTAGACCAGATGAATATATCATATAAATCTTTATTGATAGCAAAAGTGAGACCGAAACAAGCACCATTAGGTAAATTACACCGTTTTGAGCTAACGAACCCGTTTGAAATTGTGCAAAATATAGACTTGGAAAACAAAAATATATTACTTGTAGATGATATATATACTACAGGATTAACGGTTCACAATGCGTTAGCAATACTACTTATTAGAAAAATCAGAAAATTCGATGTGTTTACGTTTGCACGATAACATAAAAGTGGTATTATAAAAGTAAGCAATATTACCAATATAGAGGTTTTAAAGGAGTCGATTATTATGATCAGATTTGAAATTCACGGGGATAACCTCACTATTACTGATGCGATTCGCAACTATATTGAGGAGAAAATTGGTAAACTTGAACGTTATTTTAACGATGTGCCAAATGCAACTGCACACGTTAAAGTAAAAACGTACCAAAACTCAGCTACTAAAATAGAAGTAACTATTCCATTGAAAAATGTTACATTACGAGCTGAAGAACGTAACGATGATTTGTATGCAGGCATTGATTTAATCAATAGCAAACTTGAAAGACAAGTTAGAAAATACAAAACACGTGTAAATCGTAGAAATAGAAATCGTGGTGAGCAAGAAGCATTTGCATCACTACCAGAAGAAAATGAAGCAGTAGAAATTCAAAATGACGATGCTGAAAATGAAATCGAAATCATTCGTGCTAAAAATTTCAGTTTGAAACCAATGGATTCAGAAGAAGCAGTATTGCAAATGGATTTATTAGGACATGATTTCTTCATCTTTACAGATCGAGAAACAGATGGAACAAGCATTGTTTATAAAAGAAAAGATGGCAAATATGGGCTAATTGAAACAACTGAATAACATTTTAATTTAGTCTCATATTAATTAACAGTAGCGTTCATGATTATGTTAAATCGTGGACGCTCATTTTTTGCTATGTTACTATAAAATAATTTGAAAGTTATACATGTATTTGTGTATATTTTTAGTGAACAAGGTTTCAAAGACGAATTAAAAATAACTAAAGTTTATGTTTGATGTCAGCATTAATAAATATATTGAAGTCAATAAGTGTAAATTTAAGCTTATTAATGATAATATAAGTTGTTGTAATCTAAGAGTTATTAAGCTAAAGGAGCGAACAAAATGGGTTTTTTATCAAAAATTGCAGATGGCAATAAAAAAGAAATAAAACGCCTTGGTAAATTAGCCGACAAAGTCCTTGCATTAGAAGAGGATATGTCGATATTAACTGATGAAGAAATTAAAGGAAAAACAAAAGCATTTCAAGAACAATTACAAGCTGAAGAAGATATAAAAAAACAAAATAAAATATTAGATGATATTTTACCAGAAGCTTTTGCAATCGTACGAGAAGGTGCAAAACGTGTATTTAATATGAGTCCATACAAAGTACAAGTTATGGGTGGTATCGCAATTCATGGTGGCGATATTTCAGAAATGAGAACTGGTGAAGGTAAAACATTAACAGCAACGATGCCAGTTTATCTAAATGCTTTAACTGGTCGCGGTGTGCACGTTATTACGGTCAATGAATACTTATCTAGTGTTCAAAGTCAGGAAATGGCTGAGTTATATGAGTTTCTTGGTCTATCTGTTGGTTTAAATTTAAATAGTAAAACAACAAATGAAAAGAGAGAAGCCTATGCATGTGATATTACGTATAGTACAAATAATGAGCTAGGTTTTGACTACTTGCGTGATAACATGGTGAACTACGCAGAAGAGCGAGTTATGAGACCATTAAACTTTGCAATTATTGATGAGGTTGACTCTATTTTAATAGATGAAGCACGTACACCATTAATAATTTCGGGTGAAGCAGAGAAATCTACTTCCCTTTACACACAAGCAAATGTTTTCGCCAAAATGCTAAAAAATGAAGATGACTATAATTTCGATGAGAAAACAAAAGCAGTTCAATTAACAGAACAAGGTATCGATAAAGCAGAACGTATGTTTAAAATCGATAACCTATATGATGTGAAAAACGTTGATATTATTAGCCACATTAATACGGCGTTACGCGCTCATGTAACATTACAACGAGATGTAGACTACATGGTCAATGACGGTGAAGTGCTTATCGTCGATCAATTTACAGGTCGTACAATGCCGGGGCGTCGATTCTCTGAAGGGCTACACCAAGCGATTGAAGCCAAAGAAGGCGTTAAAATTCAAAATGAATCTAAGACAATGGCATCTATTACATTCCAAAACTATTTCAGAATGTATAATAAATTATCAGGTATGACGGGTACAGCAAAAACGGAAGAAGAAGAGTTTAGAAATATATACAACATGACTGTAACTCAAATTCCTACGAATAAACCGATACAACGTATAGATAAACCTGATTTAATATACATTAGCCAAAAAGGTAAATTCGATGCAGTAGTTGCAGATGTCATTGAAAAGCATAAGCAAGGTCAGCCGGTGCTTTTAGGTACTGTTGCAGTGGAAACTAGTGAATATATTTCTAACTTGTTGAAGAAAAATGGCGTACGTCATGACGTATTAAATGCTAAAAACCACGAACGTGAGGCAGATATTGTTGCCAATGCCGGTCAACGTGGCGCTGTTACGATTGCTACGAATATGGCGGGTCGTGGTACAGATATTAAACTGGGCGAAGGCGTTGAAGAAATAGGCGGACTCGCAGTTATTGGTACGGAAAGACACGAATCTCGTCGTATCGATGACCAATTACGTGGTCGTTCTGGTCGTCAAGGTGACAAAGGTGATAGCCGCTTCTACTTATCGCTTCAAGATGAATTGATGGTACGTTTCGGTTCAGAGCGTTTGCAAAATATGATGAATCGTTTAGGTATGGATGACTCTACACCAATTGAGTCTAAAATGGTTTCACGTGCAGTAGAATCTGCACAAAAACGTGTTGAGGGTAATAACTTCGATGCGCGTAAACGTGTTCTTGAATATGATGATGTATTACGTAAGCAACGTGAAATTATTTATAATGAACGTAATAATATTATTGATAGTGATACAAGTGGTGATTTAGTCGATCAAATGCTTCATTCAACATTAGAAAGAAGTGTTCACTATTACGTAAATGAAGAAGTAGACGAACCTGATTATGAACCATTCATTAATTATGTCGACGATGTATTTTTAAATGAAGGCGACTTAACAGTTGAAGACATTAAAGGGAAAGATAAAGAAGACATTGTTGAAATCGTCTGGAATAAGGTTGAAGTAGCGCTGAAAGACCAAAAAGAAAAGATTGGTACGCAATTTGACGAATTTGAACGTATGATACTACTTCGCTCTATTGATACACATTGGACTGACCATATCGATACAATGGATCAACTTAGACAAGGTATACATTTACGCTCTTATGGTCAACAAAATCCGTTACGTGATTATCAAAATGAAGGTCATCAATTATTTGATGCAATGATGGAAAATATTGAAGAAGACGTAAGTAAATATATTCTTAAATCCGTTGTTTCAGTCGAAGATGATGTAGAAAGAGACAAAGCTACTGACTTTGGTAAAGCTGAGCACGTTTCTGCAGAAGATGGTAAAGAAAAAGTTAAATCATCACCATATGTTAAAGATGAACATATTGGTAGAAATGACCCTTGCCCTTGTGGTAGCGGTAAGAAATATAAAAACTGTCACGGTGCGTAACACATGTGACTATAAATTAAACCGGGAGCATTGATAGTCGTATCATTAACTTCCGGTTTTATTTTTGTATTAAAACATTACAGGTCGCATGGAGGAGATTAAGTGTAAAGTTGAAATGTTAACCCTGACTTCTGTAGAATAGTGATATTGGATAAAATAAATTAAGATGAATAAGTATGTTGTGTAAGTACTTCATTTGATAATAGGAGAGATGCAAAATGGAATTATCAGAAATTAAACGAAATATTGATGCTTATAGAGAAAGATTAGAACAACTTAGGGGGTCTCTTTGACTTAGAAGAAAAGGAGACTAATATTAAAGAATTTGAAGAGATGATGACAGATCCTACTTTTTGGGATGACCAAGATAAAGCACAAGAGGTCATTGATAAGAACAATGCTTTGAAATCAATTGTGAATGCATACAGATCACTTGAAGCAACTCTAGAAGATATGGATACGACTAGAGCATTATTATTAGAAGAAAACGATCACACAATGAAGCAAGAATTGGAGCAAGAAGTTCATACGTTTGAAAGTCAGTTGGACAACTTCGAATTACAATTATTGTTAGATGGTCCATATGATGCGAACGATGCCATTATGGAGTTACATCCAGGTGCAGGTGGTACTGAATCGCAAGATTGGACTAACATGTTATTGAGAATGTACCAACGTTACTGTGAGCAAAAAGGCTTTAAGGTAGAAATTGCTGACTACTTACCAGGAGACGAAGCTGGAGTTAAAAGTGTAACGATAATCGTAAAAGGTCATAATGCTTACGGTTATTTGAAAGCTGAAAAGGGAGTACACCGTCTTGTTCGAATTTCTCCATTTGATTCTTCAGGACGCAGACATACATCATTTGCATCATGTGACGTAATCCCACAATTTAATAATACCGATATAGAAATTGAGGTTAATCAAGACGATATTACAATTGATACTTTTAGAGCATCAGGTGCAGGCGGGCAACACATTAATAAAACAGAATCAGCCATTCGAATCACTCACCATCCAACTGGCATTGTTGTAAATAACCAAAATGAACGTTCTCAAATTAAAAACAGAGAAGCTGCTATGAAGACTTTGAAATCTAAGTTATATCAATTAAAAATTGAAGAACAAGAACAGGAAATGGCAGAAATTCGAGGAGAACAAAAAGACATAGGATGGGGTAGTCAAATCAGATCTTATGTATTTCACCCGTATGCTATGGTTAAAGATCATCGTACTAACGCTGAAACGGGTAAAGTTGATGCGGTAATGGATGGAGATATTAATTCATTTATAGAAGCATATTTACGCAGTCAAATGGACCATAGTGAAAAATAAGCATGAATGACATTAAAATATACGTTATAAATTAGCAAGTTGAAGTTTGATGTATGTATGGGATGAGCTAGAATCAATATTAAAATGTTGATTACTAGCGCATCCCTTTATTTTTGAAATTTTATATTAAATGTAAATAACTGTTATATGAATTTTAACGAATAAAGAGGTAGTCTATACTTTGAAATTATTATAAATATATCGTTGTGTATTTATAATAATTTCAAAACATTAATCATTGGATGTAAAATACATTTTTTAATGTTACATAGTCCGATGCTTACAGAATAATAATCTTTATTTAAATTTAGTCGTATCAAGGGATTAGACGTATTTTAAAGGATATAAAATAGTTCGTTAAAATAGAAAGTTGACTGTTGTATTACAGTATAATAACAAAGACAAATGTCTATGGGTTATGTGCTATATTATTCTTGATTAAAATTAAGACAGCAAAGGATGAAAGATGTAATGAAGAAAGGCTTAACATTTTCTATAACAACGGCAGCAATGTTTTTTGGTATAAATGGTATCGCATCAGCAGACCAAATCCATACAGTGAAGGAAAATGCTAAATTAACAGATATAGCTCAAGCATTTGCAACATCAACTACTGAAATTCAAAATTTAAATCAAATACATAATAGAGCGTATGTTCAAGCAGGAGAAAAATTAGTGCTTCCAGACAATGATATTGTAGAAGTAAAAGTTGGAGATTCAATTCAAAGTATCGCAACTGCACATCAATTGACGGTTGAACAACTTATTCAATTGAACCCAAATTTAGGAGACGTGATATATCCTGGTCAACTTATCGCAGTTTCTGAGAAAGGTTCAGCACATTTAAATAATCAAATACAACAAATGTTTAACGAGCAAATCGAAGGGCAAAGTAATATCTCAGACGGTAATTACAATGAAGCAATTAATGAACAATCAACACCAAATCGTGCTACAACATCAACACATATGACGTCTATTGCACCACAAACGTGGTCAAACGTTAACACACAAGATGTAGGTCAAAACAATCAACAAATGCATGTTGATAGTAATGTGGGATCTAACGAACACTATAGCCCAGTACAACAAGCTTCAAATGGCAATAACTATTACACATGGGGACAGTGTACATATTACGCTTTCGATAGACGCCAACAATTAGGAAAATCTGTTGGTAATTTATGGGGAAATGCGAATAATTGGGCTTCAGCAGCTCGTCAAAATGGCTATCAAGTAAATCACACACCAGAAGTTGGAGCTATTTTCCAAAGTAATGCTGGTAACTATGGGCATGTAGGTGTAGTGGAACGTAAAAATTCAGATGGGTCTATTCTTGTGTCAGAAATGAACTGGCAAGGCGTAGGACAAAAATCTTATAGAACAGTTCACAATACAGGACAATATAACTATATTCACTAATTAATACTAGAGCTTTCAGTTTGAAGTTAGAACAAATATGCTGATATCTTGTTTTATAAGATAATGAGTGAAATCGTAAACTAACTATGTAAATTTGATGAAATGAATGTAGAAGAAATGACTAATTAAGTTGAAAGCTGTGTTCATGGGAGTGGGACAACGAAATCATTGTAGCGTCATATGATTTCGCTGTTCCACTCCCTCGTTATATTAATTAAAGAAGTATGTTTATAATACAAATAAATAATTATTTTTAAGGATATTGGTAAGACATTTTATTTGTTGAGTGATATTATAAAAACAAGTATAATGATTCATTAAATAAACTAGGAGGCGATGTCATGGGAGTACATCAATATTTTAAACGCTTATCTGATTTAGAAAAATTAATTAGATTGCCAGGTAAATTTAAGTATTTCGAGCATAACGTCGCTGCCCACTCATTCAAGGTGACTAAAATAGCTCAATATTTAGGCACTGTTGAAGAGTATCATGGGAATGAAGTGGATTGGAAAAGCTTATATGAAAAGGCATTAAACCATGATTTCGCGGAAATATTCACAGGAGATATTAAAACGCCTGTAAAGTATGCTAGCGGAGAACTAAAGAAATTATTCTCACAAGTTGAAGAGGAAATGGTAGATCATTTTATAAATGAAGAGATTCCAGAACCATATCAAGCTATCTATAGAGAAAGACTACAAGAAGGTAAGGACGATTCGTTAGAAGGTCAATTACTTTCGGTAGCTGATAAAATAGATTTATTATATGAAACATTTGGAGAAATTCAAAAACGTAATCCAGAACAACTATTCTTTGAAATATATGAAATGTCATTAGAGACAATAATGCAATTCGATCACCTTAGCTCGGTTCAAGATTTTATAGAAAATATCATTCCAGAAATGTTGACGGAAAAGTTCATTCCAAAATCTGAATTACGAGAAACAACCATGGCTATTTTAAATAATAGGAACGGGTGAATGGAATGATTTGGTATGCGCTTGCGGCCTTTTTTCCTTGTATATTTGTTGTGTTGTTTAGTGTATTAACGAGAAATAAATGGGTAGGAACAATCCTGACATTAGTTATTATAGGCGCATCTGTACAAAAAGGATTCTTCCATAGTGAATGGATTATTTTTATAGATGTAGTGTCTATGTTGGCAGGATATCTCATTATTGATCAATTAGAATTGCACAAAAAAGAAGACGATTGAAAAGTAAGTATTGAGCAACCTAATTGCTATAATTTAATAAGCGCTTTATAATTATATGGCTTGAGATAATTAAGAATATGATTATAATGCAAATTTATGCAAACATGGTAGAGTGACTATGTTTGTTTTTATTTATATAGAACAAGATTAATTAAAACGAACAAATGTTTGCTTTTGTGTTTGTTAATCTGTTAAAATATGTAACGAGTATAAGCACCTTCGGAAAAATATTACGCCAAAAAACAATGTATATAGCCTAATATAAAGATTTTAAATAGGTTTTAAGCGTTAGAAATGATATAGGAGGTAGGGTTATAATATGGAACATTATCCGTTTAAATTGCATTCTGATTTTGAGCCTCAAGGAGATCAACCAGAAGCCATTAAAAAAATTGTAAATGGTGTCAATGAAGGAAAAAGACATCAAACGTTACTTGGGGCTACAGGGACAGGTAAAACTTTTACGATGAGTAACGTCATTAAACAAGTGGGTAAACCTACGTTAATTATCGCACATAATAAAACACTAGCAGGACAGTTATATAGCGAATTTAAAGAGTTTTTCCCTGAAAACAGAGTGGAATATTTTGTCAGTTATTATGATTATTATCAACCAGAAGCTTACGTGCCATCGACTGATACTTTTATAGAAAAAGATGCCTCCATTAATGATGAAATAGATCAATTACGACATTCAGCAACTAGTGCATTATTTGAAAGAGATGATGTTATTATCATAGCTAGTGTCAGCTGTATATATGGCTTGGGTAATCCAGAAGAGTATCGTGATTTAGTCGTAAGTGTGCGAGTTGGCATGGAAATGGACAGAAGCGAATTACTGAAAAAATTGGTTGACGTGCAATATACAAGAAATGATATTGATTTTAGACGTGGTACGTTCCGCGTTAGAGGTGATGTAGTAGAAATCTTCCCAGCTTCAAGAGAAGAAATGTGTATAAGAGTAGAATTCTTTGGTGATGAAATAGATCGTATTCGTGAGGTGAACTATTTAACAGGCGAAGTATTAAGGGAACGAGACCATTTTGCGATATTCCCAGCCTCACACTTCGTAACACGAGAAGAAAAAATGAAATTAGCCATCCAAAGAATTGAAAATGAATTAGAAGCACGTTTGACTGAACTACGTTCAGAAAATAAATTGCTAGAAGCACAACGTTTAGAACAACGTACGAATTATGACTTAGAGATGATGCGAGAAATGGGCTTTTGTTCAGGTATAGAAAACTATTCCGTTCATCTAACTTTACGACCAACAGGTTCAACACCTTATACGCTTCTAGATTACTTTGGTGATGATTGGTTAGTAATGATTGACGAGTCACATGTTACATTACCGCAAATTAGAGGGATGTATAATGGTGACCGCGCTCGTAAACAAGTACTGGTAGACCATGGTTTTCGCTTGCCCAGTGCTTTAGATAATAGACCACTAAAATTTGAAGAATTTGAAGAGAAGACTAAGCAATTAGTTTATGTATCAGCTACACCAGGTCCATTTGAATTAGAACATACAGATGAAATGGTACAGCAAATTATCCGACCAACAGGTTTATTGGATCCTAAGATTGAAGTTCGACCAACAGAAAATCAAATCGATGATTTAATTGGAGAAATTCAAGATCGTATTGATCGAAATGAACGCGTGCTAGTAACTACTTTAACTAAAAAAATGAGTGAGGATTTAACAACTTATTTGAAAGAAGCTGGAGTAAAAGTTAATTATTTACACTCAGAAATTAAAACACTAGAACGAATTGAAATTATTCGCGACTTGAGAATGGGCACATATGATGTCATAGTCGGAATTAATTTATTAAGAGAGGGTATTGATATACCAGAAGTATCTCTCGTAGTGATATTAGATGCAGATAAAGAAGGATTCTTGCGTTCACAAAGATCACTTGTTCAAACAATTGGACGTGCTGCACGTAATAGTCGTGGTGAAGTTATTATGTATGGGGATAAAATTACTGACTCTATGCGTTATGCGTTAGACGAAACAGAAAGACGTCGTACAATCCAAGAAGCATATAACGAAAAACATAACATTACACCTATGACTATTAATAAGAAAATACATGATGTGATTAGTGCTACTGTTGATAACGATGAAACTAATGACCAGCAACAAACGGAAGTTCCTAAGAAGATGACGAAAAAAGAGCGCGAAAAGACAATTGCAAATATAGAAAAAGAAATGAAGAAAGCGGCGAAAGATTTAGATTTCGAAAAAGCTACAGAGCTTAGGGATATGTTATTTGAATTAAAAGCAGAAGGGTGACACAAATGAAGCAACCATCCATTGTAGTAAAAGGGGCACGTGCCCATAATTTAAAAGATGTTGATATAGAAATACCTAAAGACAAACTTATAGTTATGACCGGACTTTCAGGTTCAGGTAAATCATCTTTAGCATTTGATACAATATATGCTGAAGGACAACGTAGATATGTGGAATCATTAAGTGCCTATGCGAGACAGTTTTTAGGACAAATGGATAAGCCAGATGTAGACACGATAGAAGGCTTATCTCCAGCTATTTCAATAGATCAAAAAACAACGAGCAAAAATCCAAGATCTACTGTTGCGACCGTAACTGAAATTTATGATTATATTAGATTACTCTATGCACGTATAGGGAAACCATTTTGCCCTAATCATGGTATTGAAATAGAATCACAAACAGTACAACAAATGGTCGATCAAGTCATGAAATTAGAAGAACGTACTAAGATTCAAATTCTCGCACCAGTGATTACACATAGAAAAGGCGCCCAAGAGAAGTTAATTGATGATATTAGTAAAAAAGGTTATGTGCGTGTAAGAGTAGATGGTGAAATAACTGATGTAAATGAAGTACCTGCATTAGATAAAAATAAAAACCATACTATCGAAGTAGTCATCGACCGTTTAGTTGTTAAAGAGGGTATTGAATCACGTTTGGCAGACTCTATCGAAACAGCATTGCAACTTTCTGAAGGTAGCCTCATTGTGGATATCATTGACGGTGAAGAATTGAAATTCTCAGAAAATCATGCTTGTCCAATTTGTGGTTTTTCAATTGGAGAATTGGAACCACGTATGTTTAGTTTTAACAGTCCATTTGGTGCTTGTCCAACCTGTGATGGCTTAGGTCAAAAACTGACTGTGGATTTAGATTTAGTAGTTCCTGACGCTAATAAAACATTAAATGAAGGCGCTATTGTTGCTTGGGAATCATCAAGTTCTGATTATTATCCAACATTGTTAAATCGCGTTTGTGAAGTGTTTAAAATAAATATGGATAAGCCTTTTAACAAGCTTACAGATCGGCAAAAAGATATTATTTTATATGGTTCAAAAGGCAAAGAAATTGAATTTACCTTCACACAACGTAATGGCCAAACACGCAAACGTACAATGGAGTTCGAAGGTGTAATCAATAACATTAATAGAAGATATCATGATTCTCCATCTGAATTAGTAAGAGAAATGATGAGTAAATACATGACTGAATTGCCATGTGAAACTTGTCACGGTAAACGATTAAGTCGTGAAGCATTATCTGTTTATATTGCAGGGAAAAATATTGGTGATGTCGTTGAACAATCTATCAAAGAAGCATTGCATAGTTATGAACATATAGAGCTGTCTGAACAAGATAGAAAAATTGCTAACCAAATCTTAAAAGAAATCAATTCAAGATTAGAATTCTTATATAACGTTGGACTAGAATATTTAACATTGAATCGCGCCTCTGGCTCATTATCTGGAGGTGAGGCACAACGTATTCGCCTTGCGACTCAGATTGGTTCAAGACTTTCAGGCGTACTTTATGTTTTAGATGAACCTTCTATCGGGTTACACCAACGAGATAATGACCGGTTAATTAATACGCTAAAAGAAATGCGTGATTTAGGTAATACTTTAATCGTTGTTGAACATGATGATGATACAATGCGCGCAGCAGACTTCTTAGTTGATGTTGGTCCAGGCGCTGGTGAACATGGTGGAGAAATCGTTGCGAGTGGGACACCGAAACAGGTAATGAATAATAAGCAATCATTAACGGGCCAATATTTAAGTGGACAAAAACGTATTGAAGTACCAGAAGCACGTAGGCAGATTACAGATCGCAAAATTAGCGTGAAAGGTGCTAGAAGTAACAACTTGAAAGATATAGATGTTGATTTTCCGCTATCAACAATGACAGTTGTCACAGGCGTTTCTGGTTCTGGTAAAAGTACATTAGTGAATGAGGTACTTTACAAATCATTAGCAAAACATATTAATAAATCTAAAATAAAACCTGGTGATTACGATGAAATTCAAGGTATAGATCAATTAGATCGTATTATTGATATTGATCAATCTCCGATTGGTCGAACACCAAGGTCTAATCCAGCTACGTATACAGGGGTTTTTGATAATATACGAGATATATTTGCACAGACCAATGAAGCGAAAGTTAGAGGTTATACGAAAGGTCGTTTTAGTTTCAACGTTAAAGGCGGGCGTTGTGAAGCGTGTAAAGGCGACGGTATCATCAAAATAGAGATGCATTTCTTACCTGATGTATATGTGCCTTGTGAAGTTTGTGGTGGCTCTAGATATAACCGAGAAACACTAGAAGTGACATACAAAGGGAAAAATATTGCTGATATTTTAGCGATGACGGCAGAAGAAGCTACGTCGTTCTTTGAAAACGTACCTAAAATTCATCGTAAATTGAAAACGCTAGTAGATGTTGGTTTAGGTTATGTAACTTTAGGTCAGCCTGCTACTACTTTATCCGGCGGCGAAGCGCAACGTGTGAAGCTTGCTTCAGAATTGCATAAACGATCTACAGGTCGATCAATTTATATCTTGGATGAGCCTACTACTGGTTTACATGTTGACGATATTAGTCGTTTATTAAAAGTGTTAAATACACTTGTAGAAAATGGTGACACTGTAGTTATTATTGAACATAATCTAGATGTGATTAAAATGGCTGACCATATCATTGATTTAGGACCTGAAGGTGGCGATGGTGGTGGTACACTCGTTGCTACTGGTACGCCTGAAGCAATTACAGAAGTTGACGAAAGTTATACAGGTCGATATTTAAAGCCAGTATTAGCTCGTGATACAGTTAAATAAAAATCACGATTCGCTATAGACCAATGAACTTTATTAAACAATATAAAAATAGACTCCTTATAAATAACGCGAAATAGTGTTACTTATAAGGAGTCTTTCTTTTTGTTTTACTGTAAAAACTATACAATTGTTAGGTGACTGAACTATAAATGGAAGATATCGTTTATAATTAATTAGACAGTGATGTGATTAAAGCGATTTATTATTAATCTTCTACACTTTTTAATATGGATTATCAATTCTTTTTGATATGATAATAACTATACTATAAAAGTCGGAGAAATATTGATAGAGGTGAACCAATGTTAACTACAAAAAGTTTAGTAGAACGCTTCGAACTTGAGATGATTGCAGGCGAAGCAGGGTTAAATAAGCAAATTAAAAACACTGATATTTCAAGACCTGGATTGGAAATGGCGGGGTATTTTTCTCACTATGCTTCAGACCGAATCCAATTATTAGGTACTACGGAATTATCTTTTTATAATTTATTGCCAGATGAAGAACGTAAAGGACGCATGAGAAAATTATGCCGACCTGAAACACCGGCAATTATTGTGACGAGAGACTTAGAACCACCAGAAGAATTGATTGAAGCCGCTAAAGAACATGAAACACCTTTAATCACTTCTACAATTGCTACTACACAATTAATGAGTCGATTGACTACGTTTTTAGAACATGAACTAGCTAGAACAACGTCACTCCACGGTGTACTTGTGGATGTGTATGGTGTAGGTGTACTAATAACTGGTGATTCTGGTATTGGGAAAAGTGAAACAGCCCTAGAATTAATTAAAAGAGGTCATAGACTTGTAGCCGACGATAACGTTGAAATTAGAGAAATAAGTAAAGATGAATTAATTGGTAGAGCACCCAAATTAATAGAACATCTACTAGAAATTAGAGGTCTGGGCATTATCAATGTTATGACTTTATTCGGGGCTGGCTCGATTTTGACAGAAAAACGATTACGCTTGAATATTCATTTAGAAAACTGGCACAAAGAAAAATTATACGATCGTGTTGGATTAAATGAAGAAACATTACGCATTCTAGATACAGAAATCACGAAGAAAACGATACCCGTTAGACCTGGTCGTAACGTAGCAGTAATCATTGAAGTAGCAGCAATGAATTACAGACTAAACATTATGGGGATTAATACAGCTGAAGAATTTAATGATCGTTTAAACGCAGAAATTTTACGTAACGGTAATAATGGTGAGGAGAAATAAGCAATGTTAACATTAAACTATATCGATCCTATTGCATTTGAATTAGGACCGATTTCAGTCCGATGGTACGGAATTATCATTGCGGCTGGTATACTATTAGGCTATTTTATAGCACAGGCTAGCGTGAAAAGGATTGGCTATGACCAAGATACACTAGTTGATATTATTTTTTGGAGTGCCATATTTGGCTTCATTGTGGCAAGAATCTATTTTGTTATTTTTCAATGGCCTTATTACATACAAAATCCAATTGAGATACCAATGATATGGCATGGTGGTATTGCGATACACGGCGGTTTAATTGGAGGGTTTGTTACCGGTATTATTATTTGTAAGCAAAAGAATATTAATCCCTTTCAAATCGGTGATGTAATTGCACCTAGTATGATTCTTGGCCAAGGTATTGGAAGATGGGGAAATTTCATGAATCATGAAGCGCATGGTGGACCAGTTTCAAGGTCTGTGCTTGAAAATTTACATATACCTGATTTTATTATTGATAATATGTACATTGATGGTAAATATTATCAACCAACGTTTTTATACGAATCCATATGGGATATTTTAGGTTTTGTGATATTAATTTTATTAAGAAAACATCTGCGTGTTGGTGATACGTTCTGCCTTTATTTAATATGGTATTCTATCGGTAGATTTTTCGTGGAAGGCATGCGTACAGACAGCCTAATGTTAACAAGTGATATTCGTGTAGCTCAGTTAATGTCTATTATCTTAATTCTAGTTGGTATTATCATAATGATTATTAGAAGAGTGAAATATCGTTCGCCACGTTATAAAGATGTTGGTCCGTTATCATGGCCAAACCCAAAAGTGAAGTGATAAAATAACATGCGGAATTTAAAAAGACAGAAGTCACATGGCAAAAATCCACTGTGGCATATGTACCGTTACGTGAGGATTGTTAAAATTTTCAAGCAGACGGTGATTATTGAAATTTGTCGCTATATACCTATAGTGAAGTTAAAGCATTGGATATATCGTAAATTTTTGAAAATGAACATCGGTGCAGAAACGGCATTTGCGTTTAAAGTCGTTCCGGATTTACTTTATCCAGAATATATTACGATAGGTGAAAATTGTGTCATTGGATATAATACAACTATTTTGACGCACGAATTTCTAGTGGATGAGTTTAAAACAGGACCTGTCCATATCGGTGACAATACTTTAATAGGTGCAAACGTAACTATTTTGCCTGGTGTTACTATAGGAAAGAATGTCAAAGTTGGTGCGGGTGCCGTTGTTTCTAAAGATATACCAGATAACACATTGGCTTATGGGAATCCCATACAAATTAAAAGTTAAAAACATAGGAGGTGAGCATGGATGGCGCATAACGACAATGTAATACCAATGAAGTTTGATAGTCAGTTTTATAAAAAATTAGGTGAACAAAAATTTCACCAACAAGAATATAAAAAGGCTGCAGAACATTTTAAAAAAGTGCTTGAAATGTCACCTCAAGATTTTGATATAAAAGTAAAATATTCGGAATGTCTAGTAAATATAGGGCTAGGTAATAAGGCAGAACATCTTTTTTATGAAAGTATAGCGCAAAATGAATTTGTGGAAGAGAGTTATTTTCAGCTTAGCCAACTTAATATTACGATGAATGAAGCTAATAAAGCATTCCTATTTGGAATCAATTATATTACAATGTCTAACGATGAAGATTATAGAGATGAACTTGAAGAGATGTTTGAAGTATCCTATCATTCTGCTGAAAAAATTGAAACAGAAAGTCAACTATTCGCCATACAGCTCATTTTTCAATATTTATTTTCCCAAGGTCGTTTACCAGAAGCAAGGAATTTTATTTTAAATCAAAATGATGACATACAAGCACATCGTGTCGTACGTAATTTGTTAGCAATGTGTTACTTATATTTAAATGAATATGATACGGCGAAAGAGATGTTTGAACGTTTACTGAGTGAAGATAATAGTGATGTACATGCCTTATGTCATTATACGTTATTACTCTATAATACGAATGATAAAGAGAAATATCAGCGCTACTTAAATATTTTAGGAAAAGTTATGCCTATGAATGATGACGAATCATTCAAATTAGGGATAGTCCTATGTTATTTAAGGCAATATGAAGCATCGCAAAAGATATTACATCCCCTTTATAGAAAAGGGAAATTCCTATCTATACAAATGTATAATGCGCTCAGCTACAATAATTACTATTTAGGCAATTTGGAAGATAGTAAATATTTTTGGTCTAAACTACAAGAGGTTACTCAAGTAGACGTTGGCCATGCCCCGTGGGTTATAGAAGAAAGTAAAGCTTACTTTGATCAACAAATCCTACCATTATTATTAAATGACGATAGTCACCATAGATTGTATGGTATTTTTTTACTTAATCAGTTAAAGGGAAGAGAAGTATTATTGACCCAAGAAATTTGGGGCGTATTAGAATCTATGAATGATTATGAAAAATTATATTTAACATACCTTATACAAGATTTAAAATTAAACAAGTTAGATTTTATTCATAGAGGTTTGTTAATGCTTTATGATGTAGAATCATTGAAAAATAATGAAGAATTATTTATTATATGGATTGATCAAGCGGAAGCAATTATTTCTGAAAAGGTAGACTTAAGCAATGTTGATAACTATGTAGCGGCATTTGTATATATATATTTTCGGAATACCGATATCAAAGTGACGAAACAACAAGTATTAGAATGGTTTAATATCTCAGCGTATCGCTTGAATAAAACAATCGATTATTTAGTGAGCATATAAGTTTATAAAAAGCAAGAAATCATATATACTTCGCATAATGAATTATTAAATAGGAGGCAATTAAATGGCTGAACAAGTGGATTTTGATATTGCAATTATCGGTGCAGGTCCAGCAGGCATGACTGCTGCAGTTTACGCATCTCGTGCAAATTTAAGCACAGTAATGATTGAACGTGGCATGCCTGGTGGTCAAATGGCGAATACAGAAGAAGTTGAAAACTTCCCAGGATTTGAAATGGTAACAGGTCCAGACTTATCAACAAAAATGTTTGAACACGCGAAAAAATTTGGTGCAAAATATCAATATGGTGATATTAAATCAATTGAAGATAAAGGATCTTATAAAGAAATCAATCTTGGTAATAATGTAATTACAGCTCATGCAGTTATCATTTCAACTGGTGCAGAATATAAAAAAATCGGAGTACCAGGTGAACAAGAACTTGGCGGTCGTGGTGTAAGTTACTGTGCGGTTTGTGATGGTGCATTCTTTAAAGGTAAAAAATTATTTGTTATCGGTGGCGGAGATTCAGCTGTTGAAGAAGGTACATTCCTTACAAAATTTGCTGACAGTGTCACAATCGTTCACCGTAGAGATGAATTACGTGCACAAAAAATACTTCAAGATCGTGCATTTAAGAATGACAAAATTGATTTTATTTGGAGTCACACGCTAAAAACAATTAATGAAAAAGACGGTAAAGTTGGCTCTGTCACATTAGAATCAAATAAAGATGGTGCAGAACAAACGTTAGATGCAGACGGTGTATTTGTTTATATTGGTATGAAACCATTAACAGTACCTTTCCAAGATTTAGGTATTACTAACAAAGTTGGTTATATTTTAACTAATGAAGATATGAGTACTAATATTCCTGGTATTTATGCAGCAGGTGACGTTCGTGAAAAAGGTTTACGTCAAATCGTAACAGCAACAGGTGATGGAAGTATTGCCGCACAAAGTGCAATTGCATATATTGAACACCTTAAAGATACAATTGAAGCATAATTAAAAATTAACTGAGCTAATCAGAATTAATTAATTAATGTAACTCGGTTATATAGTTATTGCTAGAATGTTAAACTTACGCTAGATTGTAAGTGAACGCATTCTAGCTTTTTTTACATAAAGAATTTGTACGACTGGTAAAGTTGTCATGGTTAAATTTTAAAAGCCAAAAAGGATTGAATACAAATAATCTCATAGTGACAAATGCTTAGACTACTACCTTAGACCTTTTTCATGTAAAATAGTTTATGATACTATGAGACTATTAGATATGAACGCGTCACTTTAAAGAATGAACATAATAGTCGCTCAATATAACGATTTAACAATAATTTTGATAAATAAACAATGGATGGTGTGAAAAGATGCAACCGGAAGAACAAGATATAGTGAAAAGTGAATTATTAGTTGTTACAGGTTTGTCAGGTGCCGGAAAGTCTGTAGTTATACAGAGCTTAGAGGACATTGGATATTTTTGTGTAGATAATTTACCACCAATTCTTTTGCCGAAATTCGTCGAACTTATGCGACAAGGTAATCCTTCCCTACAAAAAGTAGCAATCGCAATAGATTTAAGAGGTAAAGAATTATTTAAATCGCTTGTTAAAGAAATTGATTTAATCAAAGGTGATTCAGATGTTATCGTTGATATGATGTTTTTAGAAGCATCTAATGAAAGACTGATTTCTAGGTATAAAGAAACACGTCGTGCACATCCTTTGAATGAAAGAGGACAGCGCTCATTAATTGAATCTATTGAAGAAGAACGCGAATTATTGACTGAGATTAAGAGCTTGGCAAATTACACGATCGATACTTCACAAATGAAACCAAAAGAATTGCGCAAGCGTATTGGTGACTATTTCAATCAAAGTAATTATCAAACTTTTAATATCAATGTAACAAGTTTTGGTTTTAAACATGGTATACAAATGGACGCCGACTTAGTGTTTGATGTAAGGTTTTTACCTAATCCACACTATGTTGATGATTTGAGACCATTAACTGGTGAAGATGAGCCGGTCTATAAATATGTCATGAAATGGAAAGAAACTGAGACTTTTTATGAAAAATTAATGGATTTATTAAAATTTATGATACCAGGTTACAAAAAAGAAGGTAAATCTCAGCTTGTTATTGCCATTGGATGTACTGGTGGACAACATCGTTCTGTCGCATTAGCCAAACGAATCGGAGCAGAACTCAAAGAGAGTTTTGACTATAATGTTTATGTGCATCATAGAGACGCACATGTCGAAAGTGGCGTGAAACATAAAGATGAGAAGAATTAAACTTGTACTTATAGGTGGAGGTACAGGTTTATCCGTTTTAGCACGTGGTTTAAAAGATTATCCCATAGATATTACGACAATTGTTACAGTTGCTGATGATGGGGGTAGTACTGGAAAGATAAGAAGCGAAATGGATATACCTGCTCCAGGTGATATACGAAACGTAATTTCAGCATTAAGTGAAACTGAATCAACATTAGAACAATTATTCCAATATCGATTTAAAGAAAATCAGGTTGAAGGGCATTCTTTAGGTAATTTATTGATTGCTGCACTTACCAACATTAATAATGACTTTGGACATGCAGTTAAAGAATTGAGTAAAATATTAAATATTAGAGGTAGTGTCATCCCTTCAACTAATACGAGTGTAAGATTAAATGCAGTAATGGAAGACGGAGAAATTGTCTATGGCGAATCTAAAATACCTAAAAAGAATAAAAAGATAGAACGTGTATTTTTAGAGCCAGAAGATGTAAAACCAATGGAAGAAGCTGTAGAAGCTATTGAAGAAGCAGATTTAATTGTATTGGGACCAGGCTCTTTATATACGAGTGTTATATCTAATCTTTGCGTTAAAGGCATCTCTGAATCATTACTTAAAGTTGATATACCTAAACTATATGTATCGAACGTTATGACCCAACCTGGAGAAACGAATCATTATACAGCACTCGACCACGTTAAAGCGATACATGATCACATAGGAAGTCATTGTATTAACTATGCCATTTGTAGTACGCAACCGTTTCATGGTGATGTAGTCGAACGTTATAGAAAAGATAACGCTGAGCCTGTGCAATGTGATATAGCTGAAATGGAAGCTCAAGGTATTAAAGTGTTTACACACCCAAACATGGTTGAAGTTTCCACTGAAAATTATGTGCGACATAATACTGAAGTGCTTTCTAAGATGATCTATGAAATTGCTATGCAGGAAACAGAGACAATAGAATTTACTCGGGATAAAGAAAATGATGAAAAGTATTAAGTGAGACTATAAAGTTAAGAAGGGACTGATTGTAATGAGCTTTGCATCCGATATGAAGAATGAACTAACAAGAATAGAAGTAGATGAAGAGAATGCAAAAGCAGAGCTCAGTGCCCTTATTCGAATGAATGGTGCACTCAGTCTATCCAATCAACAATTTGTTATCAATGTACAAACTGAAAATGCTACGACAGCTAGACGTATCTATTCACTAATCAAAAAAGTATTTAATGTTGAAGTGGAGTTACTAGTAAGAAAAAAAATGAAGCTTAAAAAAAATAATATATATATTTGTCGTATTAAAGCGCGAGCAAGAGAAATTTTAGATGAATTAGGTATATTAAAAAATGGCGTTTTCACGCATGAAATTGACCAAGGTATGATTTATGAAGATGAAATGAAAAGAAGTTATTTGAGAGGGGCTTTTCTTGCTGGCGGTTCGGTTAATAATCCAGAAACATCTTCTTATCATCTAGAAATCTTCTCATTGTATGAAGATCATTCTGAAGGTATCACACAATTGATGAATGAATATGAATTAAACGCCAAGCACCTTGAACGTAAAAAAGGAAGTATCGCATATCTAAAAGAAGCAGAAAAAATATCGGACTTTCTTAGTTTAATTGGTGGTTTCCAGGCATTGTTGAAATTCGAAGATGTGCGTATCGTACGTGATATGAGGAATTCTGTAAATAGGCTTGTTAATTGTGAAACGGCAAATTTAAATAAAACAGTAAGTGCTGCAATGAAGCACGTTGAAAGTATCCATCTCATTGATAAAGAAATAGGATTAGACAATTTGCCTGATAGATTACGTGAAATCGCAAAATTAAGAATAGAACATCAGGAAGTTTCGTTAAAAGAATTAGGTGAAATGATGTCTACTGGAAAAATATCTAAATCTGGTGTAAATCATCGTCTGCGTAAATTAAATGAAATGGCCGACAAGATAAGAAGCGGAGAATCAATAGAGTTGTAAATTAGCACTGCAATCGCGTAATTTACTAGACTTGAACTTTTTTATAAATAAATCATATTTGGTCATTTTTTTAATAATTATGCTAATATATAATAAAAGTAGTTATTTCAATTACTGACACCTTGTATAGGTGTCTTTTTTATATCATTTAAAAATTGATTCTAAGGTTGAATCATGTCGAAGTTTAATTAAGTAGTATAGACATTAAGGAGGGCATACATGTTAGATTTTATTAATAAGCACTATAGAAATATTTTATTTTGTTTAATCGGTACATTAATTAACGCAATAGGGGTGAATTGCTTTTTACTTGGTTCTAACCTTGGAGATGGTGGGACTGTTGGCATATCACTTTCTTTACTGTATGCCTTTGGTTTATCTCCTGCATGGACCTCTCTAATTATAAATACGATTGTTGTTTTTATTGGTTGGAAATTTTTAAGTAAAACGGTTGCTGTTTATACCGTTATCTCAAATACTGCGCTGTCTTTCTTTTTACATTTAACTGAAAATATTAATCTCGGCATCGATAATTTTGTTATTAATTCGGTTTTTGGTGGCGCTATTATCGGTATTGGTGCTGGTTTGGTTATATCAACAGGTAGTACACTTGGTGGGACATCTGTAATTGCTAAAATAGTAAATAAGTATTCAGAGATTAAAACATCACAAGGTATTTTTATACTTGATGCATTGGTGGTACTTTCTTTTTTAATGGTATTACCGTTAGAAAATGTCTTATTTACAATCATTATGCTATTTGTTACTGAACGAGCAACAGCATTTATAATTGAAGGATTTAATCCTAAAAAGGCAGTTACTGTAATTTCAAATAAAAGTGAAGTAATTAGTGATAAGATCAATGCTTTTACAGGGAGAGGCTCAACAATCCTTACTGGTAAAGGCGGTTATGGGAAAAATGAAACACATATGCTTTATGTCGTCGTGCCACAGTCACAAGTGACAAGAGTGAAAAAACTTGTGAATGAAGAAGATGAAAATGCCTTTTTAGTCATCCACGATGTACGAGATGTTTTAGGAAGTACTTTTATTAATATGAGTTAATCAATGAAACTGAAGCTATGGATGCATTGATTGAACAAATGCCAATTGGCAGATTAGCTAAACCAGAAGAAGTAGCATCTGTCGTTCTATGGCTATGCTCCCCATAGACAAGTTATATGATTGGCCAAGCAATTTCAGTAGATGGTGGCTTTATAATTCAATAAGTATTAGAGTCACAATGATATACAAAAAAGGGACGCCAAAGATGGAATCCCTTTTTTATGTATATAATATAAGTCCCCTCGAAGGGAATCGAACCCCTATCTTAAGAACCGGAATCTTACGTGTTATCCATTACACTACGAGGGGATAAAAAACACATTAATCTAAGTGTACAAATCTAAATGCCTTCGGTCAATAAGAATAATTTAACTTTCATAAAAAAATTGAGCGTTATTTTTTGACCATGTTTGACTTTTGAGTTAAAATAAGTTTATCAATTAGAAATAAGGAGGCAATATTAATGAATTTAATACCTACAGTAATTGAAACAACAAACCGTGGGGAACGTGCCTATGACATTTACTCACGTTTATTAAAAGATCGTATTATTATGTTAGGTTCACAAATCGATGATAATGTAGCAAACTCTATTGTTTCTCAATTATTATTCTTACAAGCACAAGATGCTGAAAAAGATATTTATCTTTACATTAACTCACCAGGTGGTAGTGTAACTGCTGGTTTTGCAATTTATGATACAATCCAACACATCAAACCAGATGTACAAACGATTTGTATTGGTATGGCTGCGTCTATGGGTTCATTCTTACTTGCAGCTGGAGCAAAAGGCAAACGTTTTGCACTTCCAAACGCAGAAGTAATGATTCACCAACCATTAGGTGGCGCACAAGGTCAAGCTACAGAAATTGAAATTGCTGCTAACCACATTCTTAAAACACGTGCTAAATTAAATCAAATTTTAGCAGAACGTACAGGTCAATCAATTGAAAAAATTGAAAAAGATACAGATAGAGATAATTTCTTATCTGCTGAAGAAGCAAAAGAATATGGTTTAGTTGACCAAGTAATGGTTCCTGAATCATAGGATTACAAATTGTAAGGTTATTGACAAGATGCATATAGAATTGTGTAGCTTGTTTTATGGGTCCCGGGACATAAGTAGATGTTCCGGGCTTTTTTATGTGCCTTTTAATAATAAGTGATGAATTCAATCAATGAAATATTGATATGAATCAAATTAAAACAAAAAATATCTTAAATGAAAAACCAACCAAATGCATGGACAGCACTTGACTGGTTTTTATTGAAAAGTATATTAAGAATCTTGAAATGTATTACTTTTGGAACTATTTTTGCCGTTAAAGTAAAGTTTTAGTGCAAATGCAGTAACAAAGATTCCAAAAATGATTAAAAAGGATGAAACGACAAGCATCGGAGTGGATTTCTCAAATGCAAATACACCGTTTAATAATAGAAGTAAACCAGAGATTAAAAGTAATACATGTGTTAAACGATCATGTTTCATTTTTTAAATTCAGTCCTATTCCATTAATGTACTAAATCTTCTAAAGCGATTTTTAAATCTGGATATTTAAATTTAAAGTCAATTGCCTGTAATTTGTTAGGAATAACCTTTTGAGTATCAAGTATAACTGTAGACATCTGACCTAAGATAATTCGTAATGCTAATGATGGAACCCATGTATAATGAGGGCGATGTGATGCGCGCGCAAGCGTGTAGCCAAATAAATTTTGGTGTTCAACGATTGGCGCAGTAAAATTAAATACGCCTTGTGCTTCTTCAGTGTTGATAGTATGAAGAATTGCTCTAGTTAAATCGTCAATGTGTATCCAAGAATACCACTGTCTTCCTGAACCAATCTTACCACCAACATAGAATTCATAGGGTAGTTTCATCATTGGTAAGGCACCACCTTCATTAGATAGTACCATACCAAATCTACCTATCACTACACGTGTGCCTAATGATTCGAATTGACGAGCAAGACGTTCCCATTGATAGACTACTTCTGATAAGAAATCAAAGGGTAATGTTTTGTATAATTCAGTATATGTGCGATATAAATCGGGTTTGTAATAACCAACAGCACTTGCGTTGAAGAATACTGAGGGTTTCTGTTCACGCCCTTCAAATAATTCAAATAACGCTTGCGTTGATTGTAAGCGACTCACCATAATCTTTTGTTTATAACTTTTAGTCCAACGCTTATTTAAACTTGCACCCGCAAGATTGATAACGATATCTATGTCAGGTACTTGTGCTTCCCAATCAGGATTTGACCAATTTACATAAGTGATTTTGGGATGTGATGTTGTTTTGTCTTGTCTTGTTAAAATTGTAATATGTGAGTCACTTTGGACAATGGCTTCTACTAATTTCGTACCTACCATGCCTGTGCCACCTGTAATTAAATAGTTTTTCATTTTATCACCTCATAAATAGTAATGCCTAATGTTGCAATGATTTTAAGCGAAACAATCGCATCGCATTTGAAGGTCATAATTTTTTCAAAGATTGTTCAAGAATATGTCATTTACTTACCTTAAGAAGTATTTAAAATAAAGGAGGTTCGATTTATAATAAAAGTACCTTCGATATTAATTAATCATCTCTTAATTATTTCGAGTATACCCCATAATATACTAACGAAGGTAAAATTTTGACTCCCTTTAGTAGTGAGGCTGGGACATAACTATGTGTCTCAGCCTTAAATGCGTTATTGCCAGAGACTAATTAGGTATTTATAATTATCTTTCATTGCCAATTACTTTTTGGTATAGAGTTATAATGGGATTACAAAAGCGCCTTGCAGAAGCTTCTGTTGATTGTCCCTGACTATAAATTTATGTTAACGCAATTTGCAGCATCTAACTATCTTTTTACTTGTTATCCCACTTAAAAAAGAGAGTAAGTTAGAAGTTTACACTTGTAGCTACAGAAATAATAAAATAAAGCCCAAAAGACTAATTAATATTAAAGTAATAAAGATTATGAATGTAACTCGTGATTTCGAATGTACTTTGGTATTATGATTTTCGTTTTCAAGCATAATTTGTCTAAGACCGTGATTGCTATTCCTTGAGTGTTGATCTAAGTCATCAAATAGTTCATGTTTTTTCAATTTAGAACACATCCTGTTATGATAGATATAAGGTAATCTTTTTTTAATTACTTTCACAAAAGTATTGAAAGTGTTAATAAAATTAGATTAATATTAAAGCAAATCATAAAATTTTATCATACATATGTATTTTACTATATATATGACTTTAAGATAACAACTAGATTAAAAAATTAGTTAATAAGTTTAATTAGCATATGGAATAGTGTAAAATATATATTTGATATTGAAAGCATACAGGTTTTTTTAAAATGTATGATATAAATTGAAGTGAGGGGAGCATATGCCAAAGCATAATCAAAATAATAACTTTGATGACCAAGATAATAAGACAATGAGTGGTTTTGCGAAAATAGTTAGTGGAGTAATTGTATTACTATTAGTAGGCGGACTCATATTTGCCATTTTTGCATTTGTGGATCATTCCAATAAAGCTAACGAACGTTTAGCAGATCAGAAACAAGAAGAAAAAGAGAAACAAAAAGAGAAAACAAAAGAAGAAAAAGAGAAGAAAAAGAAAGATAAATCTACTGAAGAATCTCAACAGACACAACAAACGCAACAGACACAACAAACACAGCAGACGCAGCAAGCTCCTCAAACGCAACAAACACAGCAGACACAACAAAGAACTAGACAACCTGCTACTACTGAACGTACAACTGAAGAAAAGAAAACACCAGAAAAAACAAAAGAAGCAACAACTGAGGAAAGAACCACGGAAGAAAGAACTACTGAAGAGCGAACAACAGAAGAAAAAACGACAGAAGAAAAAACACCAGAGCCTTCAACGGAAGAAAGAACAAGTGAACCATCCACTGAGCAAAAAACATCAGAGCCTACAACTGAGCAAAGAAGCGCACAAAATAGTTCACAAGGCAGTACACAAGAGAAATCATCACAAAATAATGCTTCAAATCGAAGCGAACAAACATCTGACGAAGACTAAAGTACAGTTGTATAAGGATGTGTCAAAGCATTTGTTAATGTTGAAAAGCCGGACTGATTATTTATCAGCCCGGCTTTATTTATATAAAAAGTATTTCACAAATTAAGATTCAGTAGAATTAATTAGAAATAACCGTTCCTAATGTCACCTCTGCCACATAACCGTTTTGGATATCAAATTTGATATTGTTACCATTTAAAGTATAGTAAATAGATTGAGCTTTTCCTGTATTAACAACTTTACCTTCACCCCATACTTTAGTCAGTTGTTTTTGAGAAATATGGTTTTTCTTAACTGGGAATTTAGCTTGGATTGCTTTGTTAGTAGCAAACTTCATCATTTTTTTGTCATGTACTTTAATTTCTTTTGAATATTTTTGGTAACTTAAAGCACTTTGAGTATCGGCATAAATATGATAGCCATTGATTTTAACGTTATTGTGTTTTACAGCATTTTTAAAATTGGAATCTAATATAAAGTTACCGTTATGACCAGTCATACCAGTGTAATTGTACCATGGTTTTACCGCCGCCTCTGCAACGTTACTTTGTGATGCAAATTGTGTTGCTGTAGTGCCTAGTAATGTGCTTAATACGATAGCGCCAGCTAAAATAACCTTTGTGAATTTTTCATTTTTTAAAGCTCCTTTTAATATTTTTATAATTATGTTGTTTGTAACCTTATTGCTATAAATATATTACTATACAGTTACAAATGTTACAAGTATATTACAAAAATTTAATTAACTAGTAAATTTTGCCTAAGAGCGGAGATGATTCAAAGAAGTTAAGTTGCTATGAGAGCATAAAAAATAAACTGTCGCATAGCTTAAGTCACTATACAACAGTAAAGAATATATAAGCATGATAATGAATTGAGAAAGTTATAATATAGATAGAAGCATTTATTATTAAAAGGTAGATTCTATGAGAAGACTATTGTAATAAGGAATTAATAGTATGGTAGATGAACAATGAAATATGACTTGTAATTATCATTTTTGAAAATATAATTTTAAAATAAAAAACTGAGTAAGTAAGACATTAACGAAAATATAATAATTAAAGTAAAACAACCGCCAAAACATCCTAAAGGACCACAACCACAGCCAAAATGTTTTGTGTAATGTAAAGATTGGCGTTGATGGTTTGTAGGAATGTCTTGATTTTTCTTATTAAAGTAATCTTTATTCTTATAACGTTGATCATCTGGCTCAATAACTTCTGGATTATTATTGTTAGACATGTGTTTCTCTCCTCGATTTGTTTAATATATATTCATTTTAAAGATTTAATACATAGTATTCAATTAGAGTTGCTCAGTGTAGTGGTCGGGGTTGAACAAAATGTGTTTAACTTAATTATCCATTTATTTAAGGAATAATGATTAACAAATTATATAGCGGGTAAATTGTTACTGTACGCAGATAAAAAATGTATGATTTTAATAGTGGATTTAGCTAATGAAATATAAGGCATTTTTGCTTGCAATTTCAAAACGATAGTAGTATTATTGCAAATATAAGAGGTTATATTTTTTTGTCCCACTAGGGACGGAAAAAGTCAATCTATGGTTAGAACTTGACCCTTTATAAAGAAACGGAGGAGGATAGTAGTGAAGGATTTGATAAAAGTTCAACAAAAGCTTGTGCCAGAAATTGTTGAAAAAATGTATCGTCGTTTCTCGATCCTCACTACTATTTCAAAGCATCAACCCGTAGGTAGACGTAGTTTAAGTGAATATATGGATTTGACTGAACGTGTACTTCGTTCTGAAACAGACACCCTAAAGAAACAGGATTTAATTAAAGTTAAACCCACAGGTATGGAAATAACAGAAGCAGGTGCGGCAACCGTCAGACAATTAAATGGTTATTTTAATGTATATTCTGACGACCATCATCTTGCCCAAGTTATTAAAGAACAGTATGGAATCAAAGAAGTCTATGTCATACCGGGAGATTCAGACGCTGATCAAACGGTTAAGATTGAATTATCCCGTCAGGCAGGACAACTCGTTGAGGATGTTCTTTATGAAAATGCAATTGTCGCAGTAACAGGTGGCTCAACAATGGCCTATGTTAGTGAAGCGATGCATCATCAACCATACAATGCGTTTTTCGTTCCTGCGAGGGGCGGACTTGGTGAAAATGTTGTTTATCAAGCAAACACTATTGCAGCTAGCATGGCACAGCAGACAAACGGTGATTACACAACATTATATGTACCAGACAACGTAAGTGAAACGACATATAATACACTTATGTTAGAACCATCCGTAATCCAGACGCTAGAAAAAATCAAACAATCCAATATTACAATCCATGGCATTGGTGATGCGCTGAAGATGGCGCGAAGACGTCAATCACCTAATGAAGTTATAGAAAAACTTCAACATCACAATGCCTCGGGAGAAGCATTTGGATACTATTTCGATGATCAAGGTGAGGTCGTGCACAAAGTGAAAACGATAGGACTTCAGTTAGAAGACCTTGAATCGAAAAAGTTTATTTTTGCTGTAGCAGGGGGTAAATCAAAAGGAGAAGCAATTAAAGCTTATCTTTCAATTGCTCCTAAAAACACTGTTTTAATTACAGATGAAGGTGCAGCAAAAGCAATCGCAAACAACAGTAATAAAAAGTGATAACACTTTTTAAATATCATTTATTAAAGGAGGCCATTATAATGGCAGTAAAAGTAGCAATTAATGGTTTTGGTAGAATTGGTCGTTTAGCATTCAGAAGAATTCAAAACGTTGATGGAATTGACGTAGTAGCAGTAAATGACTTAACAGATGACGAAATGTTAGCACATTTATTAAAATATGACACTATGCAAGGACGCTTCACAGGAGAAGTTGAAGTAGAAAATGACGGTTTCCGTGTGAACGGACAAGAAGTGAAATCATTCTCTGAGCCAGACCCAAGTAAATTACCTTGGAAAGATTTAGACATCGATGTTGTATTAGAATGTACTGGTTTCTTCGCTGATAAAGAAAAAGCAGAAGCTCACATTAATGCAGGTGCTAAAAAAGTATTAATTTCAGCTCCAGCTACTGGTGATTTAAAAACAATCGTTTATAACACAAACCACCAAGAGTTAAACGGTAAAGAAACAGTTGTTTCAGGTGCTTCATGTACAACTAACTCATTAGCTCCAGTTGCTAAAGTATTAAACGATGATTTTGGTTTAGTAGAAGGTTTCATGACTACAATCCATGCTTACACTGGTGACCAAAATACACAAGATGCGCCACACGCTAAAGGCGACAAACGTCGTGCTCGTGCAGCTGCTGAAAACATTATTCCTAACTCAACTGGTGCTGCTAAAGCAATTGGCCTAGTTATTCCTGAAATCGATGGTAAATTAGACGGTGGAGCGCAACGTGTTCCTGTAGCTACTGGTTCATTAACAGAATTAACAGTTGTATTAGAGAAAAATGTAAGTGTTGAAGACGTTAACGCTGCAATGAAGAATGCTTCAAATGAATCATTCGGTTACACTGAAGACGAAATCGTTTCTTCTGATGTAGTTGGTATGACTTACGGTTCATTATTCGATGCAACACAAACACGTGTTATGACAGTTGGCGATCGCCAATTAGTTAAAGTAGCAGCTTGGTACGATAACGAAATGTCTTACACTTCACAATTAGTTCGTACATTAGAACACTTAGCAACTCAAGCTAAATAATTCGATGTAAAATTGATTTAGCAAGCGCATTGTGCTGTTAAATTTAAACAATATGCTTAGGAGTAAGCGGGGAGCACAACGCTTCTCCGCTTATTTTAATTTATTGTTCCATTCAGAGGAGGAAGCTTACATGGCTAAAAAAATTGTAACTGACTTAGAATTAAAAGGTAAAACTGTACTTGTTCGTGCTGATTTTAACGTACCGATGAAAGATGGAGAAATTACTGATGATAATCGTATCGTCCAAGCGTTACCAACAATTCAATATATTATTGAACAAGGTGGCAAAATTGTATTATTCTCTCATTTAGGTAAAGTGAAAGAAGAAAGCGACAAAGCAGAATTAACTTTAAAACCAGTAGCTGATGCATTAACGGAAAAATTAGGTAAAACAGTTACTTTTGTACCTGAAACACGTGGTGAAACATTAGAACAATCTGTTAAAGATCTTAATGAAGGTGATGTATTATTAGTAGAAAATACTCGTTTTGAAGATGTAGATGGTAAAAAAGAATCTAAAAACGATCCTGAATTAGGTAAATACTGGGCTTCACTTGGGGATGTATTCGTAAATGATGCTTTTGGTACAGCACATCGTGAACATGCATCGAATGTAGGTATTGCAGCTAACTTAGAAACAGTAGCAGGATTCTTAATGGAAAAAGAAATCAAATATATTGGTGGCGTAGTTGAAAACCCTGATAAACCTGTAGTTGCAATTCTTGGTGGCGCAAAAGTTTCTGACAAAATTGGCGTTATTACAAACTTATTGAAAATTGCAGACAAAGTACTTATCGGTGGTGGTATGTCATACACGTTCTTTAAAGCACAAGGAAAAGAAATCGGCTTATCTTTATTAGAAAAAGATAAAGTTGACTTTGCTAAAGAATTATTAGACCGTGCTGGCGATCAAATCGTATTACCGGTTGATTGTAAAATCGCTAAAGAATTTTCAAATGATGCAGAGATTACAGAAGTAACTGTAGATAATATCCCAGCTGATCAAGAAGCGATGGATGTTGGACCGAAAACAGTTGAATTATTCAAAGAGCATTTACAAGGTGCACATACAGTAGTATGGAATGGACCAATGGGTGTATTTGAATTAAGTAACTTTGCTAAAGGTACGATTGGCGTTTGTGAAGCAATCGCTGAATTGAAAGATGCTAATACTATTATTGGTGGTGGCGATTCAGCTGCTGCAGCTATTTCATTAGGTTATGCTGATGACTTTAGCCATATCTCAACTGGTGGCGGCGCATCATTAGAATATCTTGAAGGTAAAGAACTACCTGGCGTAGTTGCAATTGCTAACAAATAATCGCACGACTAGAATCAGCAACCCATGATTATAAAATAGACACTATTTAATCATAATTTACTAATAGGAGTGTAATATAATGAGAAAACCAATTATCGCAGGTAACTGGAAAATGAACAAAACTGTTCAAGAAGCAAAAGATTTTGTAAATGAATTACCAGCATTACCAGATACTAAAGAAGTAGAATCTGTTATTTGTGCACCAACAATTCAACTAGACGCATTAGTAACGTTAGTTAATGAAGGTAAAGCACAAGGCTTACAAATTGGCGCACAAAATGCATATTTCGAAGACAATGGTGCTTTCACCGGTGAAACTTCTCCAGTAGCTTTAGCTGACTTAGGTGTTAAATACGTTGTTATCGGTCACTCAGAACGTCGTGAAATCTTCCATGAAACAGATGAAGAAATTAACAAGAAAGCACATGCAATCTTTAACCATGGTATGACTCCAATCATTTGTGTTGGTGAAACTGACGAAGAACGCGAAAGTGGCAAAGCAAATGAAGTTGTTGGAAGCCAAGTTAAGAAAGCAGTAGAAGGTTTATCTGAAGAACAACTACAACAAGTTGTTATCGCATATGAACCAATATGGGCTATCGGTACTGGTAAATCATCTACAGCTAAAGATGCAAACGAAATGTGCGCATTTGTAAGACAAACAGTTGCAGAATTATCTAGCCAAACTGTAGCAGAAGCAACACGTATTCAATATGGTGGTAGTGTTAAACCTAACAACATTGAAGAATACATGGCAGAATCAGACATCGATGGTGCTTTAGTAGGTGGCGCATCACTTAAAGTGGATGATTTTGTACAATTGTTAGAAGGTGCAAAATAATATGGCGAAACAACCAACTGCATTAATTATTTTAGATGGTTTTGCAAACAGAGAGAGCGAGCATGGTAATGCTGTAAAACTAGCTAATAAACCTAATTTTGACCGTTATTATAGTAAGTATCCAACAACACAAATCGAAGCAAGTGGTTTAGATGTTGGACTACCAGACGGCCAAATGGGTAATTCAGAAGTTGGGCATATGAATATTGGTGCTGGACGAATTGTTTATCAAAGTTTAACTCGTATTAATAAATCAATTGAAGATGGAGATTTCTTTGAAAATGAAGTATTAAACAGTGCTATACAACATGTTAAAGGTAATGATTCAGTACTACATGTCTTTGGTCTATTATCAGACGGAGGCGTACACAGTCATTATCAGCACCTTTTTGCTTTATTAGAATTAGCTAAAAAACAAGGCATTGAAAAAGTTTATGTTCACGCATTTTTAGATGGACGTGACGTTGATCAAAAATCAGCATTAAAATATATAGAAGAAACTGAAGCTAAATTTAATGAACTTGGCATTGGCCAATTTGCTTCTGTATCTGGACGTTATTACGCAATGGATCGTGATAAACGTTGGGATAGAGAAGAAAGAGCATATAATGCTATCCGTAATTTTGGTGGAGAGACGTTTGAATCAGCAAAAGCTGGCGTTGAAGCTAACTATGCTAAAGATTTAACAGATGAATTTGTAGAACCATTTATCATTGAAGACCAAAATGAAGGTGTTAATGATGGCGATGCAGTAATCTTCTATAACTTCCGTCCAGATAGAGCAGGACAACTTTCTGAAGTGTTTACAGATAAAGCATTTGACGGGTTTAAAGTGGAACAAGTCAAAGATTTATTCTATGCAACATTTACAAAATACAATGACAACGTAGATGCAGAAATTGTTTTTGAAAAAGTCGATTTAAATAATACAATCGGTGAAGTTGCACAAGATAATGGTTTGAAACAATTACGTATTGCTGAAACAGAAAAATTCCCACATGTAACTTATTTCATGAGTGGCGGTCGCAATGATGAATTCAAAGGTGAACGTCGTCGTTTAATTGATTCACCTAAAGTCGCAACTTATGACCTTAAACCAGAAATGAGTGCATATGAAGTCAAAGATGCTTTAATCGAAGAGTTAAACAAAGGTGACCTAGATTTAATCTTATTAAACTTTGCAAACCCTGACATGGTTGGACATAGTGGTATGTTAGAACCGACGATTAAAGCAATTGAAGCCGTAGACGAATGTTTAGGTGAGGTTGTTGATAAAATAACTGAAATGGGTGGCCATGCAATTATCACTGCTGACCACGGTAATTCAGATATGGTATTAACTGACGATGATCAACCTATGACTACACATACAACTAATCCAGTTCCGGTCATTGTTACAAAAGATGGTGTGACATTACGTGAAACAGGTCGTCTTGGTGATTTAGCACCAACATTATTAGATTTATTAAATGTAAATCAACCAGAAGACATGACTGGTGAGTCATTAATCAATCACTAATTGAATGAATTAAAATTTAGAGTGAAAATTGATGCTATAAATTTGTATAGAAGCACTTTTTATTCTGACAATTTGTAGCATCTATAAACAACACAAGAGAATTAAATTACTTTGTATTTATAGTATTTAAAGCTATAATGAAGATGAAATTTAATATTTCTAAACTACTTATTTATAAAGGAGATTATAAACATGCCAATTATTACAGATGTTTACGCTCGCGAAGTCCTAGACTCACGTGGTAACCCAACAGTTGAAGTAGAAGTATTAACAGAGAGCGGCGCTTTTGGTCGCGCATTAGTTCCATCAGGTGCGTCTACTGGTGAACATGAAGCAGTAGAATTACGTGACGGTGATAAATCACGTTACTTAGGTAAAGGTGTTACTAAAGCAGTTGACAATGTTAACGAAATTATCGCACCAGAACTTATCGAAGGTGAATTTTCAGTATTAGAGCAAGTATCAATCGATAAAATGATGATTCAATTAGACGGTACTGAAAACAAAGGTAAATTAGGAGCTAACGCTATTCTTGGTGTTTCTATTGCAGTAGCACGTGCAGCAGCTGATTTACTTGGACAACCACTTTACAAATATTTAGGTGGATTTAACGGTAAACAATTACCGGTACCAATGATGAACATCGTTAATGGTGGTTCTCACTCAGATGCTCCTATCGCATTCCAAGAATTTATGGTATTGCCTGTAGGTGCAGAAACATTTAAAGAATCATTACGTTGGGGAGCTGAAATCTTCCACAACTTAAAATCAATCCTTAAAGATCGTGGTTTAGAAACAGCAGTAGGTGACGAAGGTGGCTTTGCTCCTAAGTTTGAAGGTACTGAAGATGCTGTTGAAACAATCTTAGAAGCAATTAAAGCAGTTGGTTTAGAGCCAGGTAAAGATGTATTCTTAGGCTTCGACTGTGCTTCTTCAGAATTCTTTGAAGACGGCGTTTATAACTACGCTAAATTCGAAGGTGAAAATGGTGCGAAACGTACTGCTGAACAACAAGTTGACTACTTAGAAGAATTAGTTAACAAATATCCAATTATCACTATTGAAGATGGTATGGATGAAAATGACTGGGACGGCTGGAAAGTATTAACAGATCGTATCGGTGACAAAGTGCAATTAGTTGGTGACGATTTATTTGTTACAAATACAGTTAAATTGTCTGAAGGTATCGAAAAAGGTATCGGTAACTCAATCTTAATCAAAGTTAACCAAATTGGTACATTAACAGAAACATTTGACGCAATTGAAATGGCTCAAAAAGCTGGTTACACTGCAGTTGTTTCTCACCGTTCAGGTGAAACAGAAGATACTACAATTTCTGACATCGCTGTTGCAACAAATGCTGGCCAAATCAAAACTGGTTCATTATCAAGAACTGACCGTATTGCTAAATACAACCAATTATTACGTATTGAAGATGAATTATACGAAACAGGCAAGTTTGACGGACTTAAATCTTTCTATAACTTATCTAAATAATATAGCTTTAAAATTAAAGAGT